>Ga0265780_10004831_pt1 | contig 17228 bp, 16 predicted proteins | sample P1T30metagenome_FD_192432 | JGI IMG/M metagenome (GOLD analysis project Ga0265780, IMG submission 192432) | Plant litter microbial communities from East Loma Ridge, Irvine, California - P1 T30 | ecosystem: Environmental > Terrestrial > Plant litter > Unclassified | place: USA: California...
AAGCGCATGGGCCTGGTATGGTAGGTCCGCTGGCTCAACAAGCATTTTAGCCAAGCTGACCCTGCTACAGGAGTCAAAGCTGTTCGATGTTGCGAATTCATTAGCTGATGTGATGATCATCATGCCCTCGATGAATCACGAATCGCATTTTGGTATCAGTCCAAGAGACCTGATCCACAATCTATCGCGCGTGCTCTCGGGGTTCCGTGGAGGTAATCCAGCAGTACTGAGCATATTACAAGAGAAGCTCGCGACCCTGGGCATGGCCGTTGGATCGCCTCAGAAGCTGCTAGAACTATCGTCACCAGAGGAAGAACCGGACGAGTGGCATAGTCGGACTCATTCCGCAACTTCTGCGCCCTCGCACTACTCGCCCTACAATGATGAGCCGCCTACTTCGCCTGACTTTCCCACCAGCCGGACGATGGATGGTCGTTATTGAAACATGTTTGCGCAACCTTCAGCCACCGATCTTTCTGGTCTTCGTTGGCCGTCCTTGCTGACGACTGGGGTTTCTCACACCCACTTTGTAATAAGATGCGGTAGCAGGTGTGGACAATGCCTAATTGAGTGATCACCAAACAGCAGACACCGACTCCAGGACACCCACGCTGCTATCTCATGTTTCACTCGATCTCGAATAAGGCATTGTCGACGCCTACGCCCGGTGTGCCAAGCCTGTGCTCATATTGAACGCGAGATTACAGAAATTCCCCTTTGCCTTCCTGGTCCTAGAGATGATCACGAATACCACGCGGGTCTGAAGCGATTACAGCTCAACACGGACGTACACTATCTAGATGTTTCAGCTAGTCCTTCGAGCCATGAATGCTGAGAGTATGCTGAGACCTCTCTTCAAGCGGCTCCCGAACTTGCTCTTTCTCGACTTTGTTTTGACGGAGGAACGTCCAAACATGAGGGCATTGAGAAGGGGGAAGGGAGAGAAGGGAACGGCTACCATAGTAGTGAGGACGCGGACTCAGAATCAGGCTCGGAGCCATATGTCCGGAGTCATACACGCTACCGGAGTGGGAGAAGAAGTTCTTCGCTACCGCTGAGACGAACTTGTGCCATGATACTCTCTCGTTTGCCACAGCGACCGTCCCTGGACAGAGCGGTCAAAAGCCATCGTGGTGGCGACTTGTAACACGCTACATATAAATTGAATTAGAAGGCTACCCAGATGGGTCATAGTGATAGCTGTGGTTCATCACAAGATCACGCCGCAAGCTGTTGTAATCGAATACGTCATCTGCGCCTATCGAGTAGGCGAAGGTCGGAAATCATGTCAACAGTTGCGGATCCCTTAGCTCCGTGCGCAATCACACCCCTCTCCTACTCAACCCATTGCTTTTCTTTCCCGTTCATAGGACATATCAACCGATACATGCCCACGGGTGCCGCCTCTAATAGCATACACCCACATATTATATAGAGTAACACGAGTGTCAAGAAGAGCTGATATCAAGATGCCTGAGCTACTCTCGTGCTCGGACGAGCTCCTCGTCATGGTTGCTAGAGAACTGCGCTTTCCCAACGACCGCAACCACACTCAAGCACAGCACGACGCTGTCAGTCTGGCACAAACCTGCTCCAGGATGAAAGGCGCCGTCGACGAAATCTTGTACCATACAGCGATTGTTTCGGAACGCAAGCGAGGTGACTCCGTCTTCGGTGGCTCTTTCCTGCTACGCACACTAATGCGACACCCTCAACTCGCCCAGCGGATAAGAGGTCTGGACATTTCGATCATAGGCTTCAGTAACAGAGTTGGCCACACCGAATCTTGTCCATTTGCGACGGGCGAACCACTCGAGAACTGTCTTTGCGGATGGCTGTCAACCGCGGGTCGAGTCGAAGAGATCCTCACCGAAAACGACTTGTTCGCCGGGTTGGATACACTCAAGCAGAAGTGGCTGAGATGCATTCGATTCGGCAAAGAGCCTGCCGTCTTTGGCGCCTTGCTGGCTTGTCTCCCGAACCTGCGCTTCCTGACCATCCACAAGCGTGGTGTCAGCACCGCGGAAGAATTTCCCGACGTTGAAGAAGGCTACACCCGAACCACCATATCGCACGGACAGCTCGATCCATGGAAGATGTTTGGTCTTTTTGCCATGGAGCACCAAGACATTGTCAACCGGATCCCTGGCTTCGCGAAGCTAGAACATCTTTCAGCCAACTGCCTGCCACCGATGTGCATGGTCAAGTTACCCAATCTGAAGAATTTACAGCTACACGCTTTCCATGGAGACCAAATCCAGACTTGGAACCCCTTCCGTCTGCAAAACTGGGATGGGCCTAGAGCTCGGGCATACTTCAACACCAATCTTCGGAAGCTCACTATCTTGACGGACAACGACCTGCTTGTCGACGATAACAACATTCATCCTGGTCGTGGGTGCTTTCTCCCGACGTGTATAACGAGAGGGTCGCTCCAGCTCACTGATCTCGTCTTGAAGCTCATGCCGAATGGTCGAGATAAGGAGCTTTACGACAGAGGCGCTTACCAGAGACTCATACATCGAATCCGCCCCTTGCAGGTTCAGACTCTCGTCATCGACAGCTCTGCCGTTGAGAGGACAGGCACGAGCCTCGACGATTACAAGCTCGACGAAGCGAACGACTGTTTTAATAGAATCTTGCCCTGCCATGATATATCTGCGCTCCAGAGGCTGCGAAAGCTCGTCGTCCATCAGGAAGTTCTCTTCGATGTGAATGAACCATTCGCTGCGTGCGTACTTCCGACCGGTATCAGGGAGATCGGTGTAGTCGGCACAACGAGGGCGGTCAATCGATGGGCGAGACATATCCGTGACAGTCTGCGAACTTATACCGAGCTGGAGATCATCAAGCTTTGGGTGGCAGATGAGAGCGAGTCACATTTCGCCGAAGATGTTCGCTTGCAGTTTTCGCAGTTTGACTCGGATGACTCAGATGAGGAGGAGGAGGGTGATGAGGACTACGAAGATTACTACGACGTCGTCGAGCCGGTGATCCCGGCACGTAGTGATTCTACCGACAGCCAAGAAGCTATTGAGCGTGACGGAGATGATGAGCTCATAGAAAATTTCGCCGAGGAAGACGAAGTGTCGGATGGAAATACGGAAAGTGTGAACGAGGTCAGGCCAATCTCGCGCTTCACTGGACGGAGCTTGCCTTGGGCTGAGCTTGAGGAGGCGGGTATCGAGATCGTCTTGGCATACCATCGTGGCCGGCCCTGGGACGAGCTTTGATGAATGAATGTAATGAAGTGAAGAAGAATTTGGATAAAACTGTGTCAGTGTAATTGATTGAGTCACTCCATATTAAAAGCATGGAGCAAAATTCATTGCCTTCATTTCTATCATCTTAAGCTAATCCTCTAAGCATCGTCATGACGCAGTGCAAACCCAATCGCAGACAAAAGCGTCAGGCAATACCTTTTAACCTCCAGGCATCTCACTCAAAACTTACACACTTTCTCATCCAACACAGTCTCCTTCTCGAAACTCAAAACCTGCCAATACGGCTCATCTTCATATACCACCACATTTTCTTCCTGACATTCATGACACGCCCGACCACACTGCTCACCACGACCACGATGAGCAATAATCTGGCGCGGGCACAGATAGACTTGCCTCGTGCAAGGAATGATTCGCACTTCTCCACCCTTGCTGGTCGCGGCTTGCAGCTCTATGGTGCTTCGAACATTCTCCAAAGTCGCAGACGTGATCTTGGTCTTGAAGGCTTGCAAGTACTTCTTGCTCTTGATCCACTCGTGCAACACACGTACCTGAAAATACTCCGCCTCCGCCTCAAGCTTGTTGTACAGGTCGTAATCGAAGCCCTTGGCTAAATCGTAGAAAAGCGGAAATGTCCCTGGACGCCGCATGAAGGTGAGCAGATGAGCGAACAAGTCCGGATCGGCATCTAAGAAGTAAGATCCGTCTTCTTCGGGAGACCATTCCCAAGAGTCGGATAGCTGCGCTTTGAAGTAGTCGGACTCATCGCGAAGGGTAGCGAGTGAGGTCTTGAATTTGCGGCCGCCAACGTCTATTGTGATATTCTTGGGGTAGGCGGTGGAGGTGGTCGGGTCCATGGCTAGTTCAGTCGCGGCAGTGAGTGCGATACCGCCGTCAGCATTTGTAGTGGTCATCTCGGGGGTGGTGCTCATGTCTTTGATATTGGACTGAGCGAGACTTTCGGACATGTCGTCGAGTTGACGCATGTTCTTTGCGGGTGCAGTCGGTGTTATATTGACTGAAGTTCTGCGGAAACAAATAATATATTGTTTGCTTCGGAAAGCTTGTGAGTGTTCATCGTGATTACCATACGTACTCAAGTCTATCATTGTTCGTTGTTAATCATGTGACTAGAGAAGCAAGCACGTTCACTGTTCACCATGTGACTACCTAGGTAGAAGAGGAAGCACGTTGACTGTTGATAGATAGCCAGTGAAATTGTATTCATTATCCGCATTCGGACTCTCCTAAGTGTGAAAATTTCCATGCTGCCTGTATCGCACTCCAAAGTTCACAGGAATGCTCGCCACGATTTCCATCTATAGACAAGTACATCAGCCAAACCTCGCCGCCATCTTCCTCTGTGCGTCCATGTACTCAGTGAGCCGATCTTCTGCCTTCTTCCTGAGCGCAGCCTCAGCCTCGCGAGCAGCCCGCTCTTTCTCTGCATTCTGTGCGCTCACTCGGACTTTCTCCTCCATCTCCCGTGATGCCGCCTGCAAACGTTCTGTCTCCTCGCCCTGAAGATGCAGCTGACGCTCGAGCATTGCAATTTGTGCGAGGTGCTGTGAGTTGGCGTATTCGAGTTGACGCATTGTTTCGATGTCCTTTCCCGAGTTGGTATGTTCGCGCTCAAATGCATCGAGACCCAGTCCCAATGATTCGTAGCTCTGACGAAGTATTGACAACTGTTATTGTTAGCACTTCGTAAAGATGTCAACTCTGCCTAAACTACTCACACTTTGATCGATTTTTCGTTTCTTGGATAGTCCTGAGTCATAGTCAGTAACTGGGGTGTGTGACGCAAATTCCTGAACACCTACGTGAATGTGTATTATCGCTTTCGTCATCATCGTTCTCACGCTTGAAGCCGGATACCCTTGACTCTTCGGCCGTGTTTGTTGATTGATCACGAGTACCTGAGGTTGTTGCACGGCTTCGAAAGTCCGCGAAGCCTTCGTAATTGTACCCGTCTGCGCTGGAATCGCTCCGGATCTGTTCCGACACCCTTGATTTGGCAGCTTTTTCTTTTTTGCGTTGCACGGCTGCTTTCTGACGCGCAGTTCTGACTTTCACGCCGTATTCTCTTACTATCCAGGTACATGCGTGTCTGAGATCATCCTGCGACCTGGGGTATTGCGGAAGCGTTGGTACATGTCCAGCACTGAGGAACAGATAGCATGCCCATGCTTTCAATCTGCCTTTTTCGTTCGTATTAAGGACTTCTGCATCAGTTTCGCTCCCAAGCAGCTTTCGGAAGGGCTCATCGAGAAGCACGTTCGCCAAGTTGTCAAGGGTAAACTTGAAGAGTTTTGCCTCACAGCTCAAGAGGACTTCATTGTGACCGCGCCCTCCCAAGCATATATACACTACTTTCCCTGTGGTGTACGCGCCATCACTCAGTCCGAGTCGAAGCTGGAAACCGCAAAGGTGTTCTGGGAGCTTATCTCCAGTATCTCCGCTCACGAGCTGTTGCGGTGTGTCGACGAAGGTGAATTGATCCGTGGTTGGGAGCTTGAGGAATTCTTCTGGGCATTCTTTCCACAGATAGCTGTTCATATCCTGGAGTGTAGACATGCTGAACGCTGGTTGTTGAATTTCTTGAATGATTGTGTTAAGGTTATGGTGGGTTGGCTTCAGCCTTCCGATCGTGTAGGGTAGTATGAAGGTGATAGATGAAGCAGCACGGCCTGAACTAAGGTGAGATTGAGAGTAAAGTGGCAAGATTGGGAACGGTAGCGCTGCTGCATGACACGTGCCGCTACGTTCACCTGTAAAACCAATTGAGTCCCAAGTGAAAGTATTTGGGCATACCAGTACTCCTGGCGGAGTGAGGCGGTTTCGATTCGCGGCCGGTGGTGAGAGAGAAGGATGGCAATAGGTAGAATGGACAGCGATTAGCATTGGTGAGGTGGAAGACATCTAGTCCGAAAGCCATTTGGATTTCACCCTCACTCACCTCAGCTCAGCCACGTGCCTAATCACTAAACTACGCCTAAATAGGACGTAGCGAATAGAGGTCGGAGATTAAGAGAAATGTGAATTTGAGCTTTTCATTCCGCCTACGGCCGACTGATTTTATGGAAATCCAGCTCGATATGTTACTCTGAATCTGGATATGCACACCGCTTTTAGCTATCATCCTACTCGATTCTTTCCTCATACCACCTTTCATCTTCCCACGAACTCTGAGTCTCCTCAAACCATGGTTTAGTAGCAGAAGTAGCTCTGAGCTCCCTTCACGTTGTTGGTATGATCAGTCGGTCCACTCCAGAACATCTCGTCGCCAGTGCAGTCAGGTCCCCTTTGAGTTTGGTCAGTCAACTTGGTCGTGAAAGCTGTGAAGGGAGGATGGAGCTTACTTGAAGACAACGCAGAAGCCACAAATTTGGTTCGAGAACGAAGTCATGGTAGCGTTTTCAATGGTGTTGTCGTAGTGACCGTTGGCCGCGATGGAGAACACCTGCTCTTCGACGCCAGGGATAATAGCGGTGTAGTTCCCGCAGAAGACACGCTTCTTAAGGCCGTTTGTCTTCGATCGGATGATCTTGATGAGTTCTTTGATCGGGGACGACATGACTGCAGTGTCACGAGTGGTAACAGACGAAGGTGGCGCGGTCTCACGGTGAGCGATGGCCTTGACGATACCAGTGGCGTTCATGTTAGGCGGCAAGTCTCCATAGATGCAGTAGTAGCTCTGAGCGCCCTTGACTTGCTTCGAAATGCTCGTGCCAGGTCCGCCCCACCATAGCTCGTCGCCTTGGACGTCGCGTCCGCTGCGGACATTGTTAGCACTATACCACTCCGATATGTGGGTTAAACTCACGAGAAGACCATGCAGATGCCACAGTCAAAGTTGTTGAAGCCCCACATAACAGTGTTGATCTCAACGTTCTCGTAGTGGCCGTTGGCATACGCATCCTGGGGATGCGAATGTCTGTCGTCCCAGTAGTTTCCACAAATCCGGGCTGGCGCGATAGGGTCGCGAATAGAGACGACCTTCTCGGTTTCGGTAGCGCCGATGCGAGGTGGTAGAGGACCGTCGATACAATAGTAGCTCTGACCACCGCGAACCTGCTCAAGAGCGCTCTGATTTGGGCCACCGGACCACAGGATGTCGCCTTGAGCATCACGGTCACTGATCATACAGGTTAGGTATCACTTCATCAACCATGGCTTAAAACATACCGAAAGACCATGCAGATACCGCAGTTGTTATTGATAAAGGAATTCATGTGAGTAAAGGTATCGACGTTCTCGTAGTGGCCGTTCGCGTACGTTGGCATGGGGCCATCCTCTTCGATCTTATAGTAGTAACCACACTGGATTTGGGGAGTGCGCTCTCCAATATTGACAGCTGACATCTCAGACGACGAGATTTCAGTTGGGGCAGCAGTGATGGCAGCTGCCAGCATGCCAGTGACGGCAAGGGTTAGTTTGAGATACTGCATACTAGCAGGACCTGAGGATGTGGATGATGTGTTGTTTTGAATGTGGGTGGAGTGGGAGAACGGAGCTTGTAGTCTGGAGACAGCTGAGTATATATACCCAGCGCAGTCGGACGACACGAGCGATACCGCTCGAGGTGAAGGTGGGTGAAGCTCAACAGATCGCAGTTGCGCACCGCACGTAGAAAGTAGTCCGCAGATCGGCGGCTTGGTATCAATCACCGTTTGCACTCCCGCAAATTTTCCAGGCAGATTATTGTGGTGGGGGTTGCGCTCTCCTTCGCCGTGCCGCGTCGCCATAGCAGCGCCACCGTTGTCACTTTTTCTAAACCCTCTCCCAACACCGACCCCGCAACCGACTCTTGTGACGACACCAGCAGCGCCAGTGAATTTTGAGCCTTGGGCTAATCGTTTGCTAGAAATGTATCGCACTTCAGCACTGTTGAGCAATCCGTCAATGTTGCGCTCGCCATCCAAGAACAACATGGCCAACATCCGCGACCTCTTCACGCGTGACCACCATGAAAAGGTCCCTCCCGACTTGCAGCACGCGCTTACCCTACTCCGCCTCGATGGCTACCAAGGACTTGAAGACCGTATCCTCGATACCGATGCCTTTCTCCACCCATGGTCTGTGTTTCGCGACTCCGTGTATATACTATCACCAGACGCTCTACCAAGGACCACCCAGATCATTCCCATCGGCGGGGAACCCGGCGGCAATGGAGTCTCCCGACTCGACATCCTCTGGTTCTATACGCAGTTCGACGAGGGAACGCTGCGCTATGATCCGCGGGCAGACAGGTACAACCTCGACCACACGACTGATACCAGCCTGTATGGCGTCATCGATAAGAGCAAGTGGCGCGTTGAGGAGCATGAGAAGCATCTCTACGCTTGGCTGTTGCAAGAGTTCAAGGTTGGCAAGAGCTACAATCCGTGGCGATTCGAGTGTCTCGAGCTGAAGAATGTCTGTACGGTGTGGGAAGAGATCTTCATTCCCATCGTCAACGCCGTTCGTACTTCGTACAGCTCCCAAGGTCGCCGACACTATGGCCGACTCGCCCTCTTTATCGAGGCGAGATGCCCTTCAGCACTCGCATTTCCCGGTAGCAACGTAGCTATCCCTGAAGGTGGAATCTTGAGTCCAACCCCGTACCGTCTTGTGTCGATACCTAAGAAGACGGCGAACGCCGCGGGCGTGACACCATACTATGCCCAGGAGTTCGCACAGGGAGTGCTAACCGCGAAGAACTACGACGCAACCGAGAGGGAGCTCCGTGACGTCTATCCCCAGTATGGCGGCCTCGTCGAGCGTCCAAAGTTCAAGCAGAAGATGGAGGATTGGCTGGCGGAGCAGCGGGCTCGAGCCGAACGTCGCAAAGGTCTTGAGAATCATGGGCGAGTCAGCTCGATCCAGCCAAGCATCAGGTCGCGAAATGGCAGTGGCAGTCCCGTCAAACGGTCACCTCAGGGCAGCGCTCCCAGACGACTGGACCTACATAAGCGATCGGCTAGTGGTGCCGGAGATGGTGGAAGTCCGATCAAGCAGTACTCCGAGAACCTCAAGCGCACGTTGACCAACGCGATGTCTTCAATCAGGGGAGGAGACCAGAAGAGCCCGCTCCATGGCGTCACGCGTCAGCTACACTTCCCGGATCGCAATTCATCGCAGCCTTACGACCCCATGCGGAACTCTTCGATCATCACTCCATTGCCTCGTCCAGAACAGCATCGCGAGACGTCTGGCGTAAGCGTATACTCCTCAATCCGAAATTCGAACCCTTTCACAGAAGACTTGGCTGATTCGTTCAAGCGTGCGCGTGCCGACACCGACGATTCCGTCTTCTCTCCGATGGGACAGCTGAGCGCCATCCCGCGTCCTTTGCAACCTGAGGCCGATGACTTTCGCAGCTACAAGCCAATTCTTGAAGAGAGCCCAGTCATCCGCGAGAGGAAGTCGTATTACGATGTTCGCGTCCCAAGCTACGAAGGTAACGAGTGGGAGAAAGAGATCTCTCTTACTGACCTACACATGCGCCGCATGAATACGATGCGTAACCCAGAGCCAGCTCGTACCAGGACTCCCGCTACACGTCTGCCGGCCCCAGTCGCTCCCTTCCCCTGGAGCGGTCCTCGGGTCGCATCAGCAGATGCGCCTGGCGAACGCAAGTTCCAGCTACCGCAGACTGTGCTGGCGCCCCCAAAGCTGGTCAACATGCCGCCCCAGGCTGGCACAGCGGCGCAGAAGGTTGCATGGCCCGGTCCGCCCTCGACATTGCCCAAAGCAGTCCCTTGGCCCAACACCCCGTCACCCAAAGCCCCCCCGAAGAAGAAGTCATGGAACTTTCCCAAACTCGACATGAAAAAGCAGTCCGAAAAGAAGTCATGGCCGTTCCTCGACTCCGACACTGAGGATGAAGGCCTTCCTCCTGTCATTCCTGCAAAGTCGCCCGAGCGCCAGATCTACAACCCGCGGTCCAGACAGCGTGAAGATCCGGATATTGAGGTGTTTCGCATCGTTTCCAGGGAAAACATCCGGAATGCACTTGGTGATCTTTCCCGTGAGAGCTCGTGCGAGGAGCTGGCGCCGCCGAAGGCTGTGCTGGATCCTGCGAGTACGATGAGTCCGGTGAAGCAGCAACTGAGGACGTACAACAGTCACCTGTTCCCGCGCAAGGATGAACGGAAGGGTACGCCTGTTGGCGAGTGGGTCAAGGGCGAAGCGGAGAAAGGTCGCTACAACCCAGGTGGAGCGTACGAGATGGACACCTTGAACGGTGGAGAGAAATATTGAGAACGAGATAAAGTTTTGGAGGAATGTCCAAGGATAGGATATTCAGTGCTGTCAATTACAACTTCCTTCGGGGAAGACAAACTGGATTGGTAGCATAACTGGTACAGAGGATAAGTAGGAAAAATGTAGAACTATTGAGTTCACCAAAATGGAGTACGAGATGCGCGAACATGTGAATATGTGAACAGTGAAAACAAACAAAATCTAACGAGCCTGAAGGCTTCAGAAGAGAGACATGAGCCGTCCGGGTATCGAAAAGATCAAATAACAACTATCTCGTCCGTTCAAACCTAGCTCTGGGAACCGACATCAGGGTCACAATCCGTTTACAAGAAGAACGAACGAGCTCGTATAGCATCGGGAGGTGTAATCACAATGTATTTATGACCGTCGGCGACAGTGACACCGTCCAGGCAACCTGGCTTGCTCAATTTTCGTACCTGATCTTAACGGGGACAAAGTTGCTGTACGCCGAATATCTCTCTTGATGTACCCAACCAGCCTAATCAGGCGTTTCTTTCTCTTCATCAGTCTCGTAATATTCCGGAGGATATTTATCGCCGAGATAGTCTCCTCCGAGCATCTCAGCCAACTCCGGCTCATCTGCCAGCGCCTCCATCAGAGCCCCCCCTCTGAGTCCTGCATCATACGCTTCAACTATCTCCAGGAGCGCACGATCCAGCTTCGCCGGTTTGCGGAACCTCACCGAGTACTTGTTGCCATACCATCGCGTATCTGGTTGATGGTGGGATGCAAGCACGGTATCAAACACAGTCATGAGGACGCTACCAACAAAGGTCAACTCGAAAGGCTGAGGTTCGGTCGCCATGGCGCTGATGTCTTCCGGAAGGCTTTCGCTCATGTCTTCCGGAAGGCTTTCGTCCAATTCCTCGCGGAACTCCTCGTCCTCAGTGGCGATACAGAGGTATGTTAGGTTCGAAAGCATAGTATGACGCATTTCCACGAGGTCGACGATCTGGCTGATGGATGGCTCCGCTTTTTCCGCCGACAAGTGGAAGATGAGCTGCTGGAGGGTTCTGAGTAGTCGGTAGCATAACCGGTCATTGTATTTTATCGTATACTTCCAGTTGTAAGGATAGACAGCGTCCACTTCTCCTACCATGTCCCATTCTTCTACCGTGTCCCACATATAGGCAGATGTATCAAGAGTCTTTAAAGCAGTGAAGTGCGTTAGGGAGCGAATGCGAAAATCAACGTCCAGGTTTTCGTTCGGAGTGTCAAGCTCTAACCAGAGTTCTTCCAGACTATTCTTCAGTGGCTCCAAAATTCTAATCATCTCTGCGGGCGATAGACGATAAGAACCTTGTGCGTAACCCCCGTTGTAGTAGTAGAATGACTTTAGTCCTGGGCAGGCCTGAGTGAGAGTCTGTAGATCGTTGATCTCGAGACAGCAGCGCTTCAATTGAAGTGTCGTGAGTTGACTGAGTGATCCAGGCGGCAAAGTCCATGGCACCATGCTTAAGGGCTCAGGAGAGCTATCGCCAATATTCCGGTAGGCCATGAGGGCTCACCAATACCACCGCAAACGGTCAGCTTGCGTAAAGACGCGAATTTGTGGGATGCTCGCCATTCCAGCGATTTCACATCGTGAGGACCACCTCTGAGGAATACTTCTTGAAGATTGGGGAGCATTGCAAGGAGAAGCACAACCTGAGCGTCCTCAACACCGGCGCGAAGTAGTTGGCAAAATTTGGTATCATAGGACACATCATTGAAATGTACCTCATCACCAAACAAGTGTTCATACCCTGAGATCGTGGTGTGATTAGCGACATGCACGTTAAACGTTGCGGCAGTAGAAACTTACATGATGCGGAATTATGGATAGCGATGTCCTTGCTCATCGTCTCGATTTTGTCGAGCAGAATGCTAGATGACTCGTATGGATCGACCGCGTCTACGACACCTGTGCGCTTTGCACTCTCTGCAAGGGTACTGTATTCCTCTTGGGTGAGTTATCCCTTCCGATATCTTTCAACGCCCAACTCTGATCTTCCATTGTGCATGTGCGGATAGAAAAGATCGAATGACTCCCACTCATGTAAATCCACTCGCTGAACATGCTTCGCAAGCTCAGGGCGTTCGATGATCTTCTTGATGAATCGCATAATTGAACGTGTATACAGCCGCGGGTTGCTATATTCACGATAGAGCTCGGGTTCAATTGTGAAGTGCAGGCGTTTACACACCAGTGAGACATTGAGCAGATCGACCTGACGCACATAAGACGCGACAAGAAGGACCAACTCCGCACTCAAGCTCAATAGCGACATCTCAAATGATGGATTCGATGCACCTTCTCACAAACATGCGACAGACTGGAATTCTTCAAGGCATGCGAGCCGTGAAATACACCAGGCTTCCCGCTCACTGACAGTTGCTCGGCGTGTTGCTGAATTTTGACACAATGGCGTTCGATAGTGTGCGCGTGAGCTGATCGTATCGTCGCGACTGTTGCCACCAATTACGTCCGACCGCTCCAAAGCTATCGGTTTGACGATGTAAATTTCAGGGGAATTGACACGAAGAGCCAGCAGATGGATGAAGTGTGACGAAAAAAGGAGTCCATGACGTGGAATCAGGGAGATTCGGAACGTCAGCAATCTCTTAGCGCGTTTGGCCCTGGTACAAAATTCGCGTAACGCGTCGAAACGTGACCTCGCAACTCGGACGCAGATCAATGTGTTATGTACCTTTGAACCTAGACGAAGTCATCAGTATACTTCAGCTCGTATCGCGTATTCATCTGGCACCCCATTATGTAGGCTAGGCGCGTATTACCTGCATCGACGAAAAAAACTAAAGCACATCACGTGTTTTGAGAACGTGTTACAGCCAAACCCTCGTCTCTATTAATATGATTGTTCGTAGCGTCTACCTGTATACATGAGAAGCATTCCATCTCTTACGGGCGTGCTTGCAATGCTCCAGGCACGATCATCGAAGAGCGATCATTTCGGACCCCTCTCGATGACTACGCACCCGGCTAAGAATCACCGCAGCCTCAGATCTTCGAAATTTCTGCCGGCTTACCACGCTTAGGGTGCTCGATCTCCCACTTCTCTTTCAAGTCCAGGGCATGTTCTGCTTTCTTGGTGAAGCCTTCGAAAAGGCTCGGCCATCCTCCTCAAAGCGTTCGAATGTCCACCGGACGACCTGTCTTCGCGTCCATGTACGTGACGGAGCCTCGCAGCTCGGCAACAATGGTCTGCTGCTTGAGGGAGTAGAGCGAGGTCACGCCATTCGTCCTAGTTGGCTCCATGTGTTCTTGGCGATGAGCAGCAATGAGCTATCTTGACGTTAGCTCGCGATTTGGTTGCTTCTTGCGGCGGAGTTTATACTTACAGCATCCGGATACTTGACCTGCCTCAATATGGCGAGCTCGTACTTCCTCACAAAGGGTATGATAGTTTTGGCTGTAATCATCCCCTCATATTCTTCCTCATTGAGGAACTCGTCGTAGCATTCCATTACTCGGTAGATGACTGTGCCCAGGAATTGCACATAACGACTGTTCATGACATGGCCGAATGGGTCCTGATCCTCAGCCCACAGCACTCCACGCTCGACCATGGTTTTTGGGTCGTATCCCATGCCTTCGAGTGTAGCAAGCGCTTTCGCGCGTAGAGGAGCATATGGGTCCGTGTTGGGATGTGGAGATGGCGCGCCAGCATGCGAATATGGTGAATTGTACGCCGAATCTGCCAAACGAGACGAACGGGTAGTTGAGCTATCGTCGGTCATGTTGAATTTGTCTGCCAATCGGTGGTTGAGTTCAGCTGGATATGTGGAAGTTATACAAGGTCTACAACTGCGCCACATCGCTTAAATCACTATCACACGCAACCACGCCACTCGTAGCGCCACCCCTGCTAGCCAATGTACTCCTCTGAGATCCATATGCATAATTATCCGGATGACAGGAAATATCGCCGCACTATTGCCTAGATGACGGAAGAATTCTCGAGTTAGCGAAGCATCGATTACAGAAATGTACATTTCACTCAGTACAGAATGGAAGCAATGTAGTCGCCTAGCACGCATGACGTCCCGTCTAGTAGCACACATATCACTCGTATGATTGAGTTTCATCTGAAGAGAATATTCCATTGCTTTAATTTTGTTACGCATTCGAACAGGATCACATACTGCCTAAGAGAGACATATGCATGGAGCCGTGCCAGAAAGGCTTATGTAGCCGAGTACCAGCAGAGAGAGATCTCATCCACATCGTCAATTGAGCAATCTCCACCCCATTGCATTTGTCTGCAGACAACGTTGACATTCCTTCCTTTATTCTGAAACTTGACTGTGAGCCACTCCTTGACCTGCCGTGCTCGGTTGCAGCTGACGGGCTGCTCCCAATTATGGAAACCGAATTCGAGAAGCTCCAGCTTGGGGATTTCGATTAGCCTGTGAAGCTGGTGCATCAAGATGATGTTGTCGAGGCTTTCGTATGCGTTGACCGAGCTGCTGAGAGAGCTAATCGCCAAGGACGGAATCGTGCCGGGATCTGAGTACTCGTCGCCAAGCATGATGTTCAAGTGCCGTAAATCCGTACAGAGCGCGATAAGTTCGAAGCCTTTGATTTGCTCAGGTCCGTGGAAGTTGCGAAATGCTAGGTGACGAATCGAGCGATAACCGAGTTCGTCTGGAATAGTTGCGAGCCATTTGCGAAGCCAGCATGTGGTCGCGACACTGGAAGAGAGCGGTGTGACACGACTGATGAAAAACGGAGTCGTTTCGATGTACAGTTGTTGCGATGCACAGCAGATTGGTGGTAATGCGCAGATCGGCGGTGTTACGGTCTTCTCAGTCACATCGTGATGCCGGCTAAATTGCAGCCGTTCCTGATCGAAGATGTTGAAGACGTATTTGAAGATCTCATCACGCAGCTCGCGAGGAAGGCGCAGCAGCAGCGAAGTTGGTTCCATTGCGTGATGTGTGAGCGCAGTGTTGTGAGTTTGCGAAGCCTGTAAGTCAATGTTTGCTCATAACTTCCTGCAGCCCAGCCGCGCTAACTCCGCATCTAGCTAGACAGCTAAATTAGCGTGGGAGCCACGCGAGACACACGTGACTGCTCGTGGCCATCTCATCTCAACTGCCCCGAGTGCAACCGCCGCTGTAGTCACCGCGATGCCATCAAACTTCAAAGCGCACGATCGTGATTTGTTTGCCTTCGAGCTAATTTGAAGCGTGAAGCTCATCATCACACCTCGCTTGCTTCAGCTGTCTTCTAGGACTTTCCCACGTGACTATAAGCCTACAAATCGCGTCAGGCTTACACATAATATTATCCACATGCTCTGACGGTGCTTCGAGCTCTGTATCAATCCCCACAGGTACGACCCGATGTACGAATTTTGATCGGGTTACGCAAAATGCGGCGTCGGCAACGTCATTGATATGCTCGTGGGACCTATCGCCAATGCTAGCCATCTTACCAAAGCTACCTATTCCAACGCCATTGCCGCTACGAAATTCTGCCAGCTCAAATCATCGAAACTCTGGTAGAAGTTTGCCTTTGCACTCGTCAAGAACAAAAATGCTGCCCTTTCTCGCAACCTCTCTGTCAACTCCTGGATCTTCTCTACTGGAACCGAGTTCAGCATGTAGCACGTTTGCGAGCGATCGTACGGCGAAGTCGCAAGCCATTTCTGATAGTCCGCTTTGATGAACTCATCAAATGAAGTCTCTGACACCACTGTAATATCTGGGCCTGGCTCCGCCAGCGATTTGTTGACCGCAGTGCCTGGGTTGTGAATCATCTTAAGCATATTAGTTCAAGAACATAATTTGCTGCGATATTCGGGCTTACCAGTCGTTCTCTGCCAATATTTGCGCTTTTCCACGCTACACTATTGAGGGTGTCGAGGTATTGTTTAGCCTTTGGCGTGTAGAGATTCGGCGTTTCGTCCACGAAAATGCCTTGTAATTGAAACTTTTCATCTTCCAGCGACCGGTCCGCGTACGTTCGAATGTCTTGTAGTACACCTTCTATAGGCCTATTGCAGTACGTCGAGTGCACGTAGCCGACGATTCGCACATTAGTGTACGAGCCGAGGCGCGCTATCTCGCGGATGTAGTCTACATTCGGCCACCATCCAGCCTCACCTGGGCCGTTGCTTGGGTTGATTATGACTATAAAATTCAGCTTAGGATTTACTTCAATGCTAAGAATCGTTAGCCTAGGCGCCAGAATGGAAGCGAAGGCCTATATACGCTTTGTAGAGTGGAACCCAAGCGCCTTCTTTCGGGTACACATATAGTGGAAGTAGGATTGCCGCTTTCATATCGGTAGGCATGTTCGTATTCGCGTCTAGGAAGAGCTTATGTGTCCTTATTTCGAAAATCCGCTCTTTAGCCGCTGACTAAGCACAGCTGGGCACTAGGTATGGCAATAATTCGTGCGCGTTATGCCTCACGACCTAGACTAATAGAGAGCAGTTTAGCTAAGCTGTTTAACTCTAAGGTTGTTTAAGCTCCTTATAGCGTGCTTATAAGCTATTAAGTCTATCTAGGCATGTACACAAGATAACAGCTAGTCTGTAATAGTAAGTTTTATTTGAACAGAACGAGCACGAATTATTGTATCAACTAGTGCAGGCATATGCACAAAGAAGTCTGGCGTGTCTAGTTAAAACACATTACAGGAACGTTTTCATGCTTTTCCCGGCCTGTGAAAGGCGCCTTCATTGCTTTCAGATCTCACCACGAAACATCAAGCCACTGCTCCCA
>Ga0265780_10004832_pt1 | contig 17227 bp, 13 predicted proteins | sample P1T30metagenome_FD_192432 | JGI IMG/M metagenome (GOLD analysis project Ga0265780, IMG submission 192432) | Plant litter microbial communities from East Loma Ridge, Irvine, California - P1 T30 | ecosystem: Environmental > Terrestrial > Plant litter > Unclassified | place: USA: California...
ACTAACTATCAGAAACAAGGAATTTTGTAGGATTAATCTCACAAAAAATAGCCATAACATTATGTATTTACGAGTGAATGATGGCCAATTTTAAAAGAGTGTGTCGGCAGCAAAGTGGAATGGACCACGTCTCCGTGAAAATGACGAAAGGCCCCACTGCATGACACAGCGGGGCCTCGTCTGACGACTACCAGCGGTAAATCAGCTACGCTTGCGACGGGCAGCCATCAGGCCGGCCAGTGCCAGGCCCATCAGCGCAACGCTGCCTGGCTCCGGAACCGCATTGATGTTCAGGTTGTCGATGCTGACAGTCGCGCCTTGCAGATTGGTAGTACGGAAGCCAATGATGTCGAACGACGAGAAGCCGAAGTCTTGCACAAGGTTGAGATGGCCTTTGGTCAGGTCGCTCAGCGCGTCACTATCCGGGTTGTACCAGGCACTCATCCGGTCGTAGTTGTCGGAGTCGCCACTCTTGTACAGATAGGCATACAGATGAGCAGTTTTATTTGCAGTGGCTGGTTCGATATTGCTGTTGGCGAAGAACTTGTCGCCAGTAGTGTTCTTGGGACGAATGAACAGGTCAGTGCCAGCGCTGCAGTTATTGCCGCAATTCGCCTTCAAACCGATTTGCGCACCGTTGTAGTTGTCAAACCAGAGTACAGCGAACGCATTCGTAGCGAAGCTGCCGGTGTACGACAGGTTGAAGTCGACCAGAACGCCGTTGCGGTAAGAGGAGTCCGACTTGATGACCGCAGCCTGGTTGTTGTTGACGGCGCCGGTGAAGTCGTACGAGCTTGCGATCGGCGCTGCCGATGCGAAACTTGCGCTAAGGGCCAGGGTCAGGAGAGCGATGCTTTTACGGATCATTTTGGTTCCTAGATGGACAGAAGATTTTTGACACGGCATAGTAAGCAACTACCGTGCCAGCACCAAAATTTGTCGAATATCAAAGACTTAGCATAGTTTTGTGATACCCAGGCATACTAGGTGTAAATTTTTCCGACAGGAATTAATGTTTCTGACGTTCTCAAACCGTCAAAATTGTAAGTACGCGACAATCCATGCTTCGGTAGGGTCGAGAGCGTAATTGGCGGCCTGCCCTGCCTTATAATGTCGCCCTGTCTTTTCTTCAGCCTTTGCAAGGCCCATGACCATGTCCTCCCCACACCAGTACGTCAATATCGCCGCCTATAAATTCATCACGCTCGACAATCTGGAAGCAATGCGCCCGCAATACCAGGCGCTGTGCGAAGAGCTGGCGTTGAAGGGAACCGTACTGCTGACGCCGGAAGGGATCAATATGTTCCTGTCGGGTACGCGCGAGCATATCGACAGCTACTTGGCCTGGGTGCGCAGCGACGCGCGCCTGGCCGATCTGGAATGGAAGGAAAGCCTGTCGAATGAACAGTCACACAAGCGCATGCTGGTCAAGATCAAGAAAGAGATCATCACCATGCGCATGCCGCTGATCAAGCCGGAGCTCGGCCGTGCGCCGGCGGTCGATGCCAGGACGCTCAAGCGCTGGCTCGACCAGGGCCACGACGATGATGGCGTTGAGGTGGTGATGATGGAAACACGCAATGCCTTCGAAGTCGATGTCGGTACCTTCAATAACACGCTCGACTACCGCATCGATAAATTCACCGAGTTCCCCGCCGTCGCGGCCGAGCACAAGGATGCGCTGAACGGCAAGACCGTGGTGACCTTCTGCACCGGGGGCATCCGCTGCGAAAAAGCCGCGATCCACATGAAAGAGATCGGCTACGACCGCGTGTACCAGCTCGAGGGCGGCATCCTGAAGTATTTCGAGGAAGTCGGCGGCGACCATTACAGCGGCGACTGCTTCGTGTTCGACTACCGCACCGCGCTCAATCCGAAGCTGGAGCCGACCGAGACCGTGCAGTGCTTCGCCTGCCGCGCCGTGGTGACGCCGCGCCAGCAGCTGTCGCCCGATTACGTGATGGGTGTGTCGTGCCCGCATTGCGCGGGCAAGACCGACGCTGGCGCGCCGGCCGCCGGACACGCGGCGGCCTGACCCTGCCCCCGCCCGGCAACGGCGCGGGGGTATTGGCCATCAGGCGCCCGGCAGCGCCTCCGGCGCCACGCCGACCAGGCCGACGTCTTCCGGGCTGACGCCATGCGCATTGACGATGCGTTCGATGTAGTCGTCGACCACGTCGGTGTCGAGCGCATCTGCCGCGGTCGACAGGTCCTTGATGGCGGCCAGGAATTCCATCGAGATATCGTTAGCCGCTTCGCCCGAGAAGGCCTGGATCTCGATCGGCGTATCGACGCGATCGGTGAACAGCGTGGCAGCCGCCACCTTGCCGTTGAAGGCGACACCGTCGTTTCCTTGCGCGGCTTCCGAGATGTCCTTGACCACATCATTGATCGAGATCACGCCGCGGTCCATCAGGCCAGCCCAATAGTCGATGCCGGCCGTTTCGGCGGCGCGGCCGAACAGGTTCTGGTACACCTCGGTAACGATGGCGCGGTTGTTCATGCCCGCATAGGTGTCGCGGTATTCGGCCGAAGCGGCGAAGGAAGCCGAGACATCGTTGAGCGTGATGGTTCCGGCGTCGAGCGCATCGGTCCAGTAATCTTCGCCGATCGGATCAGCCGGGCGGCCGAAATAAGCCACGTAGAGTTTTTGTACTTCGAGGACGTCCACAGCCATTGCTACCTCCATTAATCAATAGATAATTGATGGTAGTTCAAAATGTGTCGTTGTGGCGCATGCTTGAGGCGAAATGACACCTTTTAAGAGAACTTGCCTCTCAGATAGATGATATTGGAGGACAGCCGGGTGTCATGATGATCGGGAGGCGACCGTTGCAGCCGCCTCCCACGCGGGTTCGATCAGCGGAAGAACGCACCGATCTCGCGAATGGCGTCAGGCACGAGCGTGCCGGACGCCGCGCGCAGGCGCATCAGGCCGACCAGGTAGGAATAGCGGGCCTGGGCCAGGTCGCGCTGGGCGGTGAACAGCTGCTGCTGGGCGTTGAGCAGGTCGAGATTGATGCGCACGCCACCCTTGATGCTTTGCTCGGTGGCGCGCATCAGCTCCTTGCTTGAATCGACGGCCTTCACCAGCGCGTCGATCTTGCGGCTGCTGCTCATGACCAGGTCGTGGGCTTTGCGCAGTTCGATTAGAGTCTCGTTAGTGCGAGCGTCGAGTTCGGCTTGCGCACGACCGTAGCTGGCGGCGGCCTGGCGGGTCTGGGCATTGATTGCGCCACCCGAGTAGATGGGGATGTTGACCTGGACGCCGACCGAACGGTTGGTCGAATCGGTACCCAGCTGGTTTAGCGACTCGCTGTCGTTCTTGCTGTAAGCGGCGACGAAGTCCACACGCGGCAGGTGGCCGGCGCGGTTGCGGTTGATATCAAGACGTGCATTTTCCACCGCCAGCCGGCCTGCGGCCAAGTTATTGTTGCGTTGCAGGGCCAGCGCGCGCCAGTCCTCGAAGCTGGCGACGTCGAGCGTCACTGGACGGAAGTTCTCGCCCAGCTGGTTGAGCGTGCCAGGCTCCATGCCGATCACGCCGGCCAGAGTGCTGCGTACCGCGATCACATGATCTTGCGCTTCGACCAATTGGGCTTCGGAGAGGTCGAGCCGGGCTCGGGTTTCCAGCGAATCGGTGCGGGTACCTTCGCCCGCCTGGAACAGGCGGTCGTTGACCTTCTGGTGCTCGAGATAGGCGTCGCGCTGCACGCGCGCCAGCGCCAGCTGGTCTTCGGCGAACAGCGCATCCATATAGGCGCTGACCACGCGCACCGATACTTCGTCGATGCCGGCCTCATAAGACTCCTCGGCCTGGTCCGCCTGCACCTTGCCCTGGCGATAGCGCTGGATACCGTCCAGGTTGAACAGTGGCTGGCGGAGCTGGACCACGGCCGAACGGCTGAGGTATTTCGGATGATCGATCGTGGTTCGCCCGGCCTGCAGAAATTCGCGGTCGGTCACATTGCGGTTGAACGAATAACTGGCCGACACCTGTGGCAACAGTTGCGCCCGGCCGAGGATCCGGTTTTCCTTGCCGCTCTCGCGCTCGAAGGAGCGCATGCGGAAGGCCGGATCGTTCTTGAGCGCGGCCTGGTAGGCTTCTTCGAGCGTGATGGCGCTGGCGCTGCCGGTGCCCGCGACGCCAACAGCCAGCAGCACGCCCATCGCCAGCGTGTGCAAACGAAGCTTGTACGTGGACATCATCGTTTATTCCTCGCTCAAGGCCGAGTGGGCGCGGTCCATGATCGGCTTGAGCAGGTAGCTCATCATGGTGCGCTCGCCGGTCTTGACGAACAGCTCGACCGGCATGCCGGAACGGATGTCCATCTTGTGCGCTGCGACTTTCTTCTCGCCTTCCGGCGATACCTTCACGTGCACCTTGTAGTACGGCATGCCGGTCTTCTCGTCGACACTGCGGTCCGCCGAGATGTACAATAATTCACCGTCGATATGCGGCGTCTTGTTGCTGTTGAAGGCCGAGAAGATCAGTTCAACTGGCAGGCCTGGATGAACCTTATCGACCAGATTCGTCGGCAACTGGCCATCGACGATCAGAGGCGCATTACTCGGCACGATGTCCATCATCTTGAAGCCGGACGGCACCACGCCGCCATTCGTGAACACGGCCATGCCAACCACTACGCCGTCGGCAGGCGAGCGGACCTCGACGTTCGACAATTCGAAGCGCTGGGCTACCAGACGCGCGTGCTGGCCTTCGAGCTCCTTCTGGAAATCTGCCAACTGGCTGCCGACTTCCTTCTGATAGTCCTGCCTGCGCTGGGCGCGGCGCATGGTCAGCTCGATCACCTGGCGCTGCGCGCGGCCGATGTTACCGATGTCTTCCGAAATCGCGCCACCCAGCTGGGCGTATGTACGCTCCAGTTCGAGCAGGCGGTTACGGGCAACGTAGCCCTCTTTCGCCAGGTCGCGCATGCCGCCTAATTGTTCCTTCAAGAATTCGACTTGTTCCTTCTTGCTGTCGCGCGATTCCTGAAGGCCGGTGATTTGCATCTTCAGGCCCTCGATGCTGGCTTCGACGCTACCCAACTCGTTCTCCAGCGAACCCTGGCGCGAAGCCAGCAGCAAATTCTGCGAACTCATCAGTTCGCTGATACGAGGTTCATTGCGACGTTTTTCCAGCTCTTCCGGGAACTTGATGGTCTTCGCGCCGGTCCGCTCGGCCGTCAGGCGGGCCACATTGGCAAGCGCCGACAGGTAGGCCGATTCAGTGATCTCCGCCTGCGACTTCGCTACGATCGGGTTCATGCGTACCAGAACCTGGCCCTTCTTGACTACATCGCCATCGCGCACCAGCAGTTCCTGTACAGTACCACCGGTCAGATGTTGCACTGCCTGGCGATTCGATTCCGAGGCCACGGTGCCCGACAGTGGCACGCCCTTGTCGAGCGGCGCCAGCAGTGCCCACAGCAGGAAGCCGCCAAAGCCGACCAGCACCACGATCCAGCCGATGCGGCTGAACGCGCGCGCATCAGTTTTTACTTCAAGCGGCGTCACGTCATGCGTGATCACTTCGGCCGCATCTTTCTTTACCAACTTCATCAGTTCGATTCTCCGCTAGTAGCTGGTGCAGCAGCCGGCGTCGGCGGCGCTGCTGAGACGTCGCCCGGCGCAGCAGGCGTGCCGTCGGTTTTCGCCCTTGGCGCCGGGGTGGCCTGTGGCCGGCCGGCGATGGCGCGTTGCTGCGCACCCTCAAGAGCCTTCTTGTTTGCTTCCGCGATGGCGGCCAACACCTGCTTGGTCGGGCCGAAGGCTTGGACCGAGCCGTCCTTGAGCACCAGCAGCTTGGTGGTTGCGCTCAAAACCGTTGGACGGTGTGTGATCAATACGATCGTCTTGCCGTGGTTGCGAAGGTCGTTGACAGCATTGACCAGCCCCTGCTCGCCGATTTCGTCCAGGTTGGAATTGGGCTCATCGAGCACGATCAGGGCCGGATCATCGTACATCGCGCGGGCCAGGCCCAGCCGCTGCTTCTGCCCGCCAGAAAGACCCGCGCCACTGTCGCCGAGCGGCGAATCATAGCCTTTCGGCAAACGCAGGATCATCTCGTGCACGCCGGCGCGCTTGGCTGCGTTCACGACCTTTTCGGCGTCCACATCGCCGAAACGCGCAATATTCTCGCTGACCGTGCCGCTGAACAGTTCAATGTTCTGGGGCAGGTAACCGATGCTCGGGCCAAGCTCGGCCTTGTTCCACTGGAAGATGTCGGCGCCGTCGAGGCGCACTTTGCCCATCATCGATGGCCAGATACCGACCAGAAGACGCGCCAGCGTCGACTTGCCGGAGCCGCTCGGTCCGATCACCCCCAGCACATCCCCAGGACTAATGGCGAACGTGAGGTTACGCACCACTGGATTGGTGGCGCCAGGCGGCGAAGCGGTCACCCCTTCCACACTCAGGGCGCCCTGGGGCTTTGGCAATTCCATGCCCGCCGAGCGTTCAGGATTCTTTTCCAGCAGATTGGTCAGGCGTTCATGGGCACTGCGGGTCGTGCTCCAGCTTTTCCAGACACCGATCACTTGCTGTACCGGCTGCATGGTACGGCCTACGAGAATCGATGCGGCGATCATCATGCCGGGCGTAATCTTGTTTTCCAGGACCAGGAGAGCGCCGAAGCCCAGCACCAGCGATTGCAATGCGGTCTGGAAGAACTTGGTAACAGCACCGATCGTGCCTGCTTTCTGACTGGCGTCGGCCTGCAACGAGAGGAACTTGCCATGGGTTTTGAACCAGCGGCCCATCAGGTTCGGCAACATGCCCATCGATTCGATGACCTCGGCGTTGCGCAGGTTATTGGTGGCCATCGTGCTGGCCGAGACGGCCATCGAATTGGCTTCCGACAGCGGCGCGCGCGTCACGCGCTCGTTGATGACTGCCATGACAACCAGGATCAAGGTGCCGCCCAACGCAAACCAGCCAAGCGACGGTTCGAACATGAAAATGACAAACAGATAGATGGGGAACCACGGCGCATCGAAGAAGGCGAACAGCGCGTTACCAGTGAGGAACTGTCGCAAGCTGGTCAGATCATTCAGTGCCTGGCCTGCATTTCCGCCGGATTGCTTCAGATTTTGCTCAAATGCTGCGCTGTAAATCCGCTTGTTGAGCATCATGTCGAACTTGGCGCCAATGCGCACCAGCACGAAGGAGCGGACGATCTCCAGCGAAGCGACGAACACGAACGCGCCCAGCATGAGCAGCGTGAGCATCAGCAACGTGATCTCATTGCGACTGGCGAGCACGCGATCATAGACCTGTAGCATATACAGCGAAGGCGTCAGCATTAGCAGGTTGATAATTGCGCTGAACACCCCGATGGTGATGAAGGTGCTCTTGAATGTAAGCAAGGCCCGTTCTATTTCGTTTTTCTCGTTTAACAGTTTTTTCATTGGTAGCCAGAGGACAGATCAATATCGAGCAATGCCCGACCAACGCAACAGTTTCCGAAACACAAGCAACTGTTCAGCGCGTCTATTATGGAGCAAAAACCAGATATTTTGTGATATTCGTCACAAATACTGGCAATTTTTACCATAAAATGGTGGCGTCCCAGCGACATCGATTACCCATGAAAAAACCCGCTACCTTGCGGTAGCGGGTTTTTTACTGTTCCAGCAACGCCCGCTAAGCGGGCATTACATTAGGCGCCAGTTGCAGGCACCACCGACACGACGCCGTTGGTGAATTGCAGGTCGTCAGCATTCACGCCGACCAGGGTGATGACGGTCACGTCATCCGAAGCCGAACCGAACACTGCGTTTTCGACGTGGATCTCGGCACGGGTGCCGTTCTGCACGAAGAAGACTTCCAGCGCTGCGTTGTTGCCATCTTCCAGATCGCCGGTGTTCAGGACGAAGTCGCTACCAAGGAAGATTGCGTCGTTGCCGCTACGGCCGAAGCTGGTGATGGTGACAGCTGCTTCGTCGCCAACCAGGAAGATGTCCGAACCCGAGGTCGAAGCGAAGGTGGTGACATCGCTCAGGGCGCGTGGAGCCACGTAGCCGTTGCTGGTGAAGGCAGCGTTAGCAGCGGTCACGTCAGCAGCCAGTTCGGTGTAGGTTTCTTCCAGAGCAACAGCCTCTTCCCAATCAGCAACCAGTTCAGCCAGGTCGCTGATAGCTTCTTCAGCGTTGTTCACTTCGGTGGTTGCGGTCACGACTTCGTCAGCCAGCAGTTTATCGGCAGCCGACAGAGCGGCGTAATCGGTGTTAGCGTCGCTCAGCGCAAGGTTCGAAGCTTGCAGGTCCAGTTGTGCGTCCTGGTTGGCGCGCAGGGCGTCCAGCAGGGCGGTGATGCCTGGGTAGGTGGTTTCGGTCACGCCGGTGCCCAGCACCAGGTTACCAGCAGCGTTTTCACGCACCAGGGTCACGGCTGGGTCGGTAGCAACAGCTGCAACGATGGTCACCGAAGTCACGTCAGTGGTTTCGACGGCGTCATAGGTGATGGTGACGGCACGGCCACCAGCGCGTGCCTCGACGGTCAGTTCAGCAGCGTTCTGGATACGGAGCGCTTCAGCAGCAGCCTTGGTTGCGTCAGCAACGGCGACGGTCGCAGCAGCACGGTTGTCGGCGACTGCCAGCACTGCGGTGCCAGCGTCGGCACGTGCTTCAGCCAGGGCTTCTTGTGCTTCGGTCAGGTCAGCGTCCAGGTCAGCTTGCACGCCAGCCAGCAGGGCAGCTTGCACAGTTGGACGGGCGCCAGCGAAACCAGCGACACCGCCGGTAACCAGAGCACCTTCAGCGGTATCGACATCAGCGCCGAGGTCGGTAGCAGCCGTAGCCAGGGTCAGGTCGTTTTCTTCCAGGAAGTCGTCACGTGCTTCGATCGCAGCTGCCGATGCGGCAACAGCGGTTTCCAGGCTGAATGGGGTGCCAGCGTTGACAACAGCTGCCACTTGCGCATTCAGGTACGAAGGGTTGATTGCAGCGGTCAGGGTTGCGTCGGTGGTCACGCCGGTGATGAAGGCTTTCGCCAGGGCCAGCGCGTCAGTACCGTTGTAGCCAGCCATTTCAGCTGGGGTATCCACAGCGGTGGTGAAGGCGGTAGCAGCAGCAACCTTGTTCTCGATGATTTCAGCGTCGGTGGTCAGTGCGGCAGCAGCGACTTCGGCGACGATGGTGTCGACCTTGATGGTGCCGTTGTTCAGCAGGTTGACCCAGTAGGCCTTGCCAGCTGCGTCAGCGGTACGGCCGAACAGGTTGGTGTAGATCTGATCAACGACTTGGGCGTTGGTCTTGCCGAAGTAGCTGACGATGTATTCTGGCGAAGCAGCGAAGGTTGCCGACACAGCAGCGGTCGAGCCTTGAGCTTCGACGATGTTGGTCCAGTAGTCCAGGCCAGCTGGATCAGCAGGACGGCCGAAGTATGCAACGTACAGTTCTTGAACTGCTGCGACGTGGGTGGTAACGATTGCCATGTGTAACTCCAATAAAATAGATCGATCGATCGAATGTTGATTCTTTATTGCAAGAGCGACTAGCGCCCTTGAAGTCCAACGAGCCGCATCATGACAGATGCAGCGACATGTGTTGTGTGATGGCCGTCACACGAACGACAAAGAACCCGGAAAAATTTACAAAAGCCGGACAATTCTTTGGGACTAGTGCGTATTCCAGCGTGATTCTCTAACATTCTCACGGTCCATTATCGGTCACCGATCATCCAGCACGCGTCTTCGCGCTTACATTTTGAAACATCTAAGTAATAAACATATTTCTTATTTAAATATACAGACAATAAAAAACCCCAGAATTTCCGGGGTTTCTAATTTCAATCATGCAAGCGTTATCATCGCCAAGTCGCTCCGCCATTTACGGTCCTGCGGTCATCGATACGGCCATCGAAGATTGTGGCCGCACCACTCGACGGGCCGCGTTCGTTGGTAATTAGGCCCTGGATGTTGAGGTAGCCAAGGCGACCGTCGGCAGTACTGTAAAGGCGCCCATCACTGGTCACGCTTCCCTCGCCGCGCAGCTTGACGGTGTCGGTTTTCGTTACCAGATCCATATTGGTTGAAAAACTGCGTCTGCCAAAGTCGACATTCAGCGTCCCCCCAGTTAAATTGGCCTTGCTCGTGATCGTATTGCCGCTTGCGTATTGGGTGACGACATACGCCTCGTTACTGCGAAGCCCGAATCCGACACTGCCGTTATTTGGCGTAACGTATTCATTGCCGGTAGAGCGGTACAGCGCAAAATATCCATTCAGCGCAATCAGTTCGCTCTTGCTACCCTGAGTCGCGTAATCGAGCACCGGCGCCAGCCCAAGAACCGGTTGCCAGCGTCCCCAGATCGCCATGCGCTCGGCTGGATTCGGCACGCCGATCGGCGGGCCGACTGGAACAGCCGGCTCCGGCAATGGCACCGGTACCGGCACTGGCGTCGTCGGCGTTTCCGCAGGCGGCTGGACCGGCGTACCTGGATTTGCATTGACGACCTTGTCGATCGCTTCGTTCAAGCCGACATTCTTTGCCACCTCAACATTGACCTTGGGCTGGTCAGCATCCTTCTTCGACAGCGGCTCATCCGGCCGCGCCGGCGCCGCCTGACCCGCCCCTTGCGTGTTCTCATCAAGCACCTGCGGCGCCGCCTGCCCGCGCGTCACCTGCACCAGCTGCCCGCGCTGGGCCGCGCTCAGCTCTCGGCTGGTCGCGCCTTCGCACGGCCCGGCGCCGTCCGGACGGCAGCCGCCGACGAAACCGCTTACCACCACGCCGCCGGAAAACACCGACACGCGCGAGGTATCGTTATCGGTAAACACCGTGAAATCGGTGCCACGCACGCCAATCGCCGCCACCGGCGTATTGAAGCGGAAATTCTGGCGCGCGTGCTTGACCGCCTCGCCCGATTTGCTGCGCGCGGTGCCGCTGAGCAGCTCGAACTTGACGCGGGTATTGGCCGGGTTCTGCTGGTCGATCTGGTAGGTGACGATGCGCGCCCGCGTCTGTGGACGCAGGATGAACAGGCCGTTATCGGCCGTCTTCACATAGATATAGCCATCGGCGCCAGTGGAGAGCAGTTGCCCCTCCTGGACCTGCGCGCCTTCCATGGCGGGACGGTCGCCGGCCTTGGCGGCCCCGGCGACAAACACGATCTTGCCCGCCTCGGCGGCATGGGCGAACTGCGCGGCGCATGCAAGCGTTGCGGTAATTAATAACTTATGCAAGATGGATCCCCTTTCCCTTCCACTGTACCGTGCCGTCAACACACAGTTCTGTGACAACTATCACATTCTAGCGTAAAGGCCGGCGACGCCTACCGGCATGACAGTTTGTTGCCTGCCCAAATAACCAATGCATCGGAGCAACCCAACCGTTATACTTGCTCACCTCACCCAATCGACCGATACATCATAGTAGAGCGCAGTGCGTGGCTGAACCGAGAACTCAAGCACGACCCCGGGGACGCTGGGTCATCGCTGCGCTGGCCTTCATGGTGACCTTGTGGTCGCAGTACGGCGCGCACGCGCCGTTGTCGTTTTCCGACAACAGCTGGATGCGCGTCGTCGTCAACCAGGTCTCTTTCTTGCCCAACGAATGGCTGCGCGACGCCTTCCTGCGCCTGCAAGTAAGCGACGCGCCCGAGCCGCGCGTGCTGGTGGTCGATATCGACGAAGCCTCGCTCGCCGAGCTGGGCCCCTGGCCCTGGCCGCGCGCACGCCTGGCCCACCTGGTGGAAATCCTGATCGCGCACTACGGCGCTCGCGGCGTCGCGCTCGACATCCTGCTGCCGGCCCCCACCGATACCGAGGGCGACACGCGCCTGGCGCTGCTTGCGGCCCATGGCCCGCTGGTGCCGGCACAGGCCTTCGACTTCGATTTCGCCGGCAACCGGCCGCAGCCTGTGCTCGACGGCCAGCTGGGCGGCGCCGTCAGCGGCTACGCGGGCGGCGTGCCGGCCACCGGCTACATCGGCAACTACCCGGCCCTGGCCGCGGCGCCCCATATCGGCGCGATCGGCTTCATTCCCGATGCCGATGGCGCCCTGCGCCACGTGCCCCTGATTACCCGCTTTGGCGGCAAGGCCTATCCGGCCCTCGGCCTGGCCCTGGTCAACTGCTGCAGTGGCAAGGCCCCTCTCAGCATTGGCGACACCGGCATGATGCGCATCCCCTATGCGCGCGACTGGCGCGCCTACACCGTGGTGAGCGCCGCCGACATCCTTGCGCAGCGCATCGTGCCCGCCAGCGCCAGCGCTCGCCTGGTGCTGGTCGGCTCGTCGTCGCTCGGCATGGGCGACCGCGTCTCGACGCCGCTCGCGGCCAACCGCCCTGGCCTGGGCGTGCAAGCCACGATCCTGTCGGCCCTCCTCGACCGCCAGGAAGGCAAGCTGCCGGCGCCCTGGCCGGGCCGCCTGATCGCCTGCCTGTTCGCGCTGGTCTCGAGCGTGGCCTGCACCCTCCTGTTCCCGCGCCTGTCAGCCGCTGCCTGCGTGGCGCTGCTGGGCGCCAGCTCGGCGCTGTGGCTGCTGCTGGCCTATGTGGCGGCGCCGCACGACCCGCTGTTCGCGCCGGTCGGTCCGCTGGCGACCAACCTGTTCTTGCTGGCGGTGGCCGTGCCCTACCAGTGGCAGCAGGCCCAGCGCCGTTCGCGCCATCTGCTGCAGACCCTGCGCCAGTACGTGGCCCCGGCCGTGGTCGAGCAGCTGCTGCGCAGCGAGGAAGAAGACCCGCTGCGCCCCCGCCTGCGCGATGTCACTACCCTGGTGGCCGACATGGAAGGCTATACCAGCCAGGTCGAGACGCTGCCGGTGGAAGAAGCGGCGAAGCTCACGCGCGATTTTCTCGATTGCCTCACCGGGCCGGTGATCGATCACCAGGGCACGCTCGACAAATACACCGGCGACGGCATGATGGCCTTCTGGGGCGCGCCGCTGCCGCTCGACGAACACGCCGACCTGGCGCTGGACGCGGCCAGCGCCATGCGCGAGCGGGTGGCCGCATTGAGCGCCGCGCGCGTGGCCCTGGGCCACAAGCCGCTGCGGGTACGGATCGGGATCGAAAGCGGCGCCGCGATGGCGGGCGACTTCGGCACCACGTTCCGCAGCATTTATACCGCCGTCGGCGACAGCGTCAATACCGCCGCCCGCCTGGAACAGGTGGCGCGGGATTTCCCGCACGACGTTATCATCGGGCCGGGCACGATCGAACGCAGCCGGCGCCATCGCTTCCTCGCCCTGGGCAAGCGCCTGTTACGCGGCAAAGAGAGAGCAACTCCCCTGTACACCCTCGACACCAGCATGCATCCTGCAGCACGCCCGATTCATCCTTCCCAGGAAGGCGCGGCATGAGCCGCGCTTCCAACCCGCTGCGCTCCCTGGCGGCTTTGGCGCTGGCGCTGGCGCCGTGCTGGGCGCTGGCCCGGCCGGACCAAGCGCCCCCGGACGCCGGCCTTGATGACGCGGTGACCGCGCCGGCCGCGCCCACACCCGAAGAACTGCTGTACCAGGAAGCCCTGCAGTCGCTGGCCGAAGGCCGCAAGGACGATGCCTCGCGGCAGATGTCGCGCCTGATCGGCATGGTGCCGCAGCACGCCGGCGCCTGGCTCGACCTGGCGCTGATCCAGTGCAGCCTGGGCCAGGGCGACGAGGCCGAGCGCCTGTTCGCCAGCGTGGAGACGCGTTTCAATCCGCGGCGCGAAATCCTGGAACTGATCGCCGAGGCGCGCGACACCGGCTGCGTCAGCTGGACCCCGACCAGCTCGGGCACGATCAGCCTCACGCGCGGGGTGGACGACAACGTCAACCAGGGCGCCAGCAATTCGACCTTCATCGTCGAAGGACCGGACGGCACGGTCGAACTGCCGCTGCTGGAAGACTTCCTGCCAAAACGCGACCAGTACACGCAAGTGAGCGCCGACTACGTGCGCGACGTCACCGCCAACGGCGTCCTGGGCTTCGTGCAATTCCAGGGCCGGCGCTACGACCAGCTACGCGACTACGACACGGCGGCGCTGTATGGCGGCCTGGAGTCGGCCTGGCGCCTGAAGGACTGGTTGCTGCGCGCCACCGGCTCGCTCGGGGTGTCGGGCATGGGCGGGCACCTGTACCAGCGCCAGGGCCAGGCCCAGCTGCGGATCACGCCGCCCGTGCCGCTGCCGCCGCGCACCCAGCTGCACCTGATCGGCGCCGTCACGCGCAACGACTACGCCACCCTGAACGCCTTCGATTCGAACCTGTTCGAGGGCCGGGTGCTGCTCAGCCACCATACCGGTTCGTTCAGCGCCACCGCCAGCGCCGGCCTGCTGTCGGACCGCGCACTCGCCGAGCGCCCGGGCGGCAACCGCCATGGCAACTACGTAAGCCTGAACCTGCGCCAGCCGATCGCCTGGGGCGTGAGCGGCGAACTGGCCTGGACGCGCCAGACCTGGGACAGCGCCAGCCCCTACTCGCCCGAGCTGCTGATCGACCAGGTGCGGGCCCAGCGCACGCAGGTGGCGCGCGCCGCGCTGAGCTATCGGATCGGCAAGCAACAGAGTGTGGTGCTGGAAGCACGCGCGGTGCGCAACCGCGAGAACATCTCGATCTTTCAGTACAATAACCGGCAGCTGCAGCTGAGTTGGCAATGGCAGACACCTTGACCCAGGCGGTACAATCGCTGTCTTGAATCTGAGGAAAAGCGATTGGTAATGGGTCTCGATGCAATTCTGTTCGTCTGCGCGGCCCTGGGGCTGTGCATCGGGTGCCTGGTGCCCAACCGCTGGCTGCCGCCGCTGCCGAACGATAAATTGCTGCATTTTGCCGCGTTTGCCGTATTGACCGTGCTGGCGCTGCGCATCGCCCAGACCGGCGCCCAGGCGGCCTGGTGGCTGGCTGGCCTGCTGGTGGGCGGCTGGATCATCGAGTGCCTGCAGGCCCTGGTGCCGGACCGCCGCTTCTGCTGGCGCGACCTCGGCGCCAATGCCGCGGGCATCGGCAGCGCCGCCCTGGCCATGGCCCTGGCCCGGCACTTTTGACGAGACCGAACGAATCGATGAGTTCCAGCACCAAACTTTCCGCCCTCGCCGCCAGCGCCGACGCCGCTACCGGGGCGACGCCCGAGCTGCAAGAACGCCAGATCCAGGTCCATCTGCGCAAGATCCCCCTGCTGGCCGATTTGACCGAGGAAGAGATCGTCAGGGTAAAGAGCGAGCTGCGCTACCGCCATTTCCCGAAGCGCTCGGTGGTGCTGCACAAGGGCGGCAACGCCGACGCCCTGCTGTTTTTGCTGTCGGGCCAGTTGCAGGTGATCGACGTGACCGAGGATGGGCGCGCGGTCGGCCTGCGCATGCTGGCGGCCGGCGACTTCTTCGGCGAGATCGCCCTGATCAACGGCTCCACCCGCTCGGCCTCGGTGGTCGCCACGACCGAGGTGCTTGTCGCCTTCTTGCCGGCCTCGACCGCACTGCACCTGTTCTCGCACTCGCCGTCGGTGGCGCGCATGATGCTGGGCCACCTGGCCCAGAAGATCCAGCGCGATTCCGAATTCCGCGCCCTGCTCAGCATTAACAATACGACGCGCCGGATCTACACCTATATCGCGCTGATGCAGCAAATCGAGGACAAGGATGGCCGGCGCGTGGTGGAGAACCTGCCGACCCACCAGGATATTGCCAACATGATCAATACAAGCCGCGAGACCGTGACGCGTGCCCTGCTGGTGCTCGTCCAGCAGGGTGTGGTGCAGAAGGATGCGCACCGGCTAGTGATTCTGGATCCGGATGCGTTGCAAAGGCTCGCGCAGGGGGTCTAGCCACGACTGCCCGATGGCTGGCCGCAAGCCGAGGGCCGGCGCGTCTTCGCAGGAGGGTCGATCGCTGTCAAAAGGATTATTTTACGACCACGCAGCGCCATGATCATCGGCCGTTCAACGGCCAACTCGCAGTACCGGCCCTCCCCCACCGCGCCGGTCTCGACCTGTTACGCCAAATGACACGTCGTTACAATTGAACAATTTGTGTGCTGGACCGTCGGGTATAATTCCGCTCTTAACGCTAGAGCAACACTATGACGACAACCCTTCTGCCCGTGTTCAAGGCGCCTCCAATTACCCCATGATTTCGCCCCTGATGCTGCGAGGCCTGTGGGCCTACCGCGGTTTCGTGCTGGGCAGCGTCAAACGCGAATTCCAGTCGAAATACGCCAACGCCATGCTGGGCGCCGCCTGGTCCCTGCTCAGCCCGCTCGCCATGATCCTGGTGTACACCGTGATCTTTGCGGAAGTCATGCGCGCCAAGCTGCCCGGTTCGGATTCCACGTTCGCCTACTCGATCTACCTTTGCGCCGGCATCCTGACCTGGGGCCTGTTCGCCGAAATCGTCGGCCGCGGGCAAACCATGTTCCTCGAGCAGTCGAACCTGCTCAAGAAGGTCAGCTTCCCGCGCATCTGCCTGCCGGTGATCGTGGTGCTCAATGCGCTGGTCAATTTCAGCATCATCTTCGGCCTGTTCACCCTGTTCCTGATCGTCACCGGCAATTTCCCGGGCCTGGCCTACCTGGCGCTGGTCCCGGTCCTGATCCTGCAGGTCCTGCTGGCGCTGGGCATCGGCATGGTGGTCGGCATCCTCAACGTGTTCTTCCGCGACGTTGGCCAGTTCATGACGATCGCCATCCAGTTCTGGTTCTGGTTCACCCCGATCGTCTATCCCGCCAGCATCCTGCCCGAGCACGTGCGGCCGCTGCTGGCGTGGAATCCGATGGCGCCGATCATCCAGGCCTGGCAAACAGTGCTGGTCAAGGGCGCGCTGCCCGACTGGTCGAGCCTGGCCTTCCCGCTGGTGCTCGCCCTGCTGCTGTGCACCCTCGGCCTGCGCATGTTCCGCAAGCGCGCCGGCGAAATCGTGGACGAACTGTGATGGACGCGGTCATGGGAACCATCGTCGCCAGTGGCCTGGGCAAGGCCTACAAACAATACAAGAACCGCTGGGCGCGCCTGGCGGACTGGACCCTGCCGGGCCAGCGCCATGCGCTGAAATGGGTCCTGGAAGACATCGGCTTCACCATCCAGCCCGGCGAAGCGGTGGGCCTGATCGGCGTCAATGGCGCCGGCAAGAGCACGTTGCTCAAGCTGATCACCGGCACTACCCAGCCGACGGTCGGCGCCGTCACCCTGCACGGCCGCGTGGCGGCCCTGCTCGAACTCGGACTGGGTTTCCATCCCGACTTCACGGGCCGCCAGAACGCGCTGATGGCCGGCCAGATGATCGGTCTCGAGGCCGCGCGGATCGAGG
>Ga0265780_10004834_pt1 | contig 17224 bp, 19 predicted proteins | sample P1T30metagenome_FD_192432 | JGI IMG/M metagenome (GOLD analysis project Ga0265780, IMG submission 192432) | Plant litter microbial communities from East Loma Ridge, Irvine, California - P1 T30 | ecosystem: Environmental > Terrestrial > Plant litter > Unclassified | place: USA: California...
CGGTTCCCATTCGAACGGAAATCGCCTTGCGCGGTAGAGCGTGAGCGTTCCGGACTTATACGCTTCCGGCAGCATCCAGGTTTCGCCATCGGCTTCGAACACGAACGGATAGGAAAGATGCCACGGCGTCTTGAGGACGGTGCGGCAATCGAGCAGCTTTAACTGGTCGTCGTACGTCAGCACATCGATATGGCCGATCCGCGTCCGGTAATCGAAGCCTTCCGCGAACACGTGGAGCTTGCCGTCACGCCACAGCCCGAACGGGTCCGCCCGGAACGCCAGCGGCCGCATCTCCGGCAGCCAGACGACCGCCGCGGGATCGAGCCCGTGGTCTAAGATCTTCGCGACGCCCTGCCGTACGATCGCACAGCGCCATATATCCATCGGGCGCAGCATTCCGTCTCCTTTACCGGCGAGTGCCCTGGGTGTTTAGTCCCGGCATCTGGTGGATCGGGTTAACGATGAACCGGTCTGGCTCTGACGTCCAGATCTTGGCGATGTATTCGTAGGGGGTGAGCCCGCTGAGCGTTTTGAGCCGGCGGGCGAAGTTGTAGGCTGCCATGAAGTCTGCGAGGTGCGTGCGGAGCTGATCGTGGCTCTCGTAGTGGAAGCGCTTGACGGTCGCTTCCTTGATGGTGCGGTTCATCCGCTCGACCTGCCCGTTGGTCCACGGACGGTTCGGCTTGGTGAGCCTGTGCTCTATACCGTTCGCCTCACAGATCATGTCGAAGCGCATCTGACGCGACCAGGCCGTGTTGCGGTTACGCGGCTGCTCGGCGAACTGAATGCCATTGTCGGTCAGGATCGTGTGGATGCGGTAAGGCACGGCTTTCAGCAGGTGTTCGAGGAACCCCCGTGCTGTGCGCCTGTCAGCCTTGTCGACGAGGTGGGTGACCGAAAACTTGCTGGTGCGGTCTATGCCGACGAACAGGTAGAGCTTGCCTTCGGCGGTCTGCACCTCATGCCGCCTGCGATAACACGGCTTCGCGTTTGCGCCAGTTCCACGGCAGCAGTTCGTCGAGACGGCTAACGGGATGGTCGGCGATACGGGCGAGAACATCGGCGAGCCAGGCCTGTGGATCGACATCGTTGAGGCGGGCGGTCTGAATCAGGGTGTAGAGGATAGCAGCACGTTGACCGCCGCGATCCGACCCGCAGAACAGCCACGCCTTCCTCCCAAGCGGCACGCAGCGGAGCGCCCGCTCGGCGGCGTTGTTCGAGATGCAGACGCGGCCGTCGTCGAGGAAGCAGGTGAACGCATCCCAGCGACGCAGCATATAGTTGATCGCCTTGAAGAGATCGTGGTTGCGCGAAAGCTTCGCGCGCTGGGCGATCAGCCAGGTATGGAGTTCAGCCACCACCGGCGCGCTCAACGTCTGCCGCGCCGTGTGTCGCTCGGCCGTGCTCTTGCCGTTGATGGCGCGCTCGATGTCGAACAGGGCGTCGATACGCTGCACGGCTTCGAGAGCGATCGGATAGATCATGCCGACGCGTTCGCCGCGACTCTTCCTGCGCGCGGCACCCTCGACATCGGCGAGTTCGAAGAACTTACGTCGTGCGTGAGCGAAGCAGCCGGCTTCGATGATGGGGCCAGGTACGCGGCCCTCGCGATAGAGCTCGCCGTAGCCGCCATGGCGCCGGCGGCTGGGAGATCGTCTCGCAATCCCGGCAAGAGACCTTCTCGCGAACGGTCTGGATCACCTTCCACGATCGCGGGATCACTTCGAGCGTCTCGGTGACATCCTCGCCGAGCTTCGACAGCCGGGTGCCGCCGCAGGCCGGACAGGCGCACGGCACGGGAATGACGACGCGCTCGCGTGGCAGATGATCGGGAAACGGCTTCCTGACTGGTCGCTTGCGCTCGAAAGCGGCAACCTTACTCGCCTTCGCCGCAGCAGCCTCGGCCGCGAGATCGTCCTCGCTGGCGTCGACCTCGAGGTCGGCGAGCTCGAGCTCCATCTGATCGAGGAGGCGACGGCTGCGCTCGGCGCTGGAGCCGTACTGCTCGCGCTTGAGCTTTGCGATCTGCAGCTTGAGATGCGCGATCAGGGCCTCGGTCGCGCTGGCGCGCACCTGAGCGTTGGCCAGTTCGGCCTCGACAGTGGCCGCGCGCTGCTCGGCTTCGCCGGCCTTCTTCAGCGCAACTGAAAGAAGCGCCTTCAGCACTTCGACATCGTCCGGAAAGGGCGAAACGGCCGCATCCATAACCGTGATGGAATCACAGATCGCCGCCCAGTTAAAGCGGAAAATGCCCTATCCGGCACTCTGCGGCCGCCAGCTATATTGCGGGTTGCGCCAGTCGATCCCGTCGAGCAGGCACGCGAGCTGAGAGGCGGTCAGCGACACGATCCCGTCCTTCGCCGAGGGCCACACGAACCGCCCCTTCTCCAGCCGCTTCGCGTAAAGCGACATACCGATCCCGTCGTGCCAGATGATCTTCACAAGCGCGCCCGCACGACCTCGGAACACGTATAGATCGCCGCCGTGAGGATCGCGCTTCCGGTAGAAATGATACTGCACCGTGGTGAAGGGCGGGAAGTCCTTGGGCAGTTGCGCCCATTGGCATCCCGTCGCAGCGATATACTGGATCGCATCCCAAAGGGTCCGCGCCTTGTGCTTGCGCGGGCGCCCCACCCGGGAAGTCCGCCTCAATAATGGCCGGACGACAGCCCATTCCTCATCGGTGCAGTCGCTTGCATAGCGCAGCCCGCTTCTGTCATGCTCGCGTCGAGCGGTTTCAGTCCAGCCCATGTGATCCTCGTGGTCTTCGCAACCTCCGGTGAATCACAAGCTACTGAAATCGCTCAACTCAATTTTCGGTCGGGCTCTAAAGGGGTGGAAATTCATTTTAAGGCAAGTAAACCACAGGAACTGGCAGGCGCTAGCAACAAAGTCGGTATTTTGGCGCGCAAGCTTCGGAATTAAACCCATTGAGATTGATTTGTTTTTAGTATGAAATTTATGGCATGTGCAGGCAATGCAGGCCCGCAGACTGGATCTGCGTGTTCGTATATGAAGTGGCGTCTACAACGCGCTGAACACCTTCAACAGTTCTTGCCGGTGGCTGATCGCTTCCGCGTCGCTACCTCGTTGCTGATCGGCAAGCCGCATGGCATCGTCATCCATGCGCCGATCTACCTTCGATCTCTACCCGAACAGCCCGCGCGACGGTTAGTGCAGCAGCAACTTATGTGAGACAAAACCGTAAGATTTTTCATCGCTTGCACCACCTAAGTCGTCAAAAACGACGAGTGGTGACCCCTACGGATAGCCTGCTGAAATTCCAGTAACCATCAGAACGTCTCAACCTATTGATCTTTTTGTGGATAGTTAGAAATTACCGGACCAGCCCGTCCCACAGTTTCTCGCCAAATCCGGATCAAAACGTGGGACGCGATGTGGGAGTTCAAAGAGGTCACAGTGGCGCTTACGGCTTTGAAAGTGAAGCATGCTGGCCCAGGTAAACACGCGGACATGCATGGCTTGTATCTCGTAGTGCGTGACACAGGAACGAGGTCGTGGGTGCTGCGCGTGCAACATCTGGGACGCAGACGCGACTTTGGCCTGGGTGCCGTCCACGACGTATCCCTTGCCGATGCGCGGTTGAAAGCCGCGGACCTCAGAAAGGCTGTGCGAGCCGGTATCGATCCAACCGCCGGAAAGCGGGCCGAGCGCAAAGTCGTGCCGACGTTCGAAAAGGTTGTACGGGAATGTTACGCGGCGATGAAGGGCGGGTGGAAAGACCAACGTCACGCCTCTTGGATCTCGAGTTTCGAGCGTCATGTGTTTCCGATAATCGGCAACAGGCCTGTATCAGCAATCGACAGTTCTGCGGTTCTGTCGGTCATGGAGCCGATTTGGCTGACCATCCCTGACACAGCTAAGCGAGTTTTGCAGCGCGTAGGCACGGTGCTCGACTATGCCCACATCAAGGGTCTGGTGCCCGAAGAGGTCTCCCTTCGATCCGTGACACGCGGCCTGCCAAGGCAGACACATCAAGTCACGCACCGGGCAGCGATGCCGCATGAGGATACCCCGGCATTCATGAAGGCGTTGTTGGCGCAGCCGGCGACCTTGGGTCGGGACGCGCTCAAACTGACCATCCTGACGGCCGTGCGCTCAAATGAGACGCGGAAAGCGACGTGGGGCGAGTTCGACCTGGACAAGGCGGTTTGGTCGATCCCGGCCGCCCGCATGAAGATGAAGGAACCGCATGTCGTACCGCTGCCGGCCGCCGCCGTGAAGATACTGCGCGAACTGCGGCAACGGCACACCGCATTGCACGGTAAAGTGGCCGCCGAACATCTGCTGTTCAGTCTGACCAAGGGCAAGCCGATCAGCGACATGACCATGCTCAAGGTATTGCGTGACATGAAGGTCGAAAATGCAACTGTTCATGGCTTTCGCAGCACCTTCACTGACTGGGTCGCGGAGTGCACCAACGTGCCGAAGGAGGTCGCTGACAAAGCGCTCGCGCATCAGATCGCCAATGCTGTGGAGGCGGCATACAGGCGAACGGATTTCTTTGACCGGCGGCGCGTGTTGATGAGCGAATGGGCGGACTTCCTTGTAAAGTGAATGTCGAGAATTGGGCCGATTACGGTCCAGCAGGTTTGGGAAGCGAGCACTGAACAGCGGTTGCTCAAGAGACACCGACCGGCCGGCAGCTCGCGACCCAACTCACGCCGTTCCGTAGCGAAGGTGCAAGCGGCCGCTTCTTCCGGAAACAGCCGTTCGCCTATCAGACATCGCCCGCGCACTTGCGCCCCAAAACTGATCAATGCCTTGAAAGCGGCAGATGGATTGCGCCGGCTGGGATAGTAGAGGGCAAGAGGCGCGATGGGTGGCGTTAAAACTTGGACAACTTGCACCAGGCGCCCGGCGGCGAGTTCCTCCCTGACCTCAGAGATGAAAGCCAGCAAACGGCCCAGCCGACACCACTCACAATAGTGAACAGAGAGAATTCAATCCTGTAAGTTTACGATCATTGTTGATCGGTCCAGATGCTTGTCCATGGCACATGCAACACTGATCGTCACCTGCAGCGGTGGCACCTACTTCGATCGCGACCATTACGTCGACGTCCACCTGCCCTTGGCGCTTGCCTGCTGGCAGCGACACGGGCTGGAGAGCGCTTCCGCCTTCTTCCCACGTGACGCCAACGCTGCGGATGTTTCCGTGGGCATCTACCGGTTTCGCGACGTGGACGCGCTGCACGCCGCGCTCGCATCGGCCGAGACGGAGGCCGTGATGGCCGACGTTCCCCGCTTTACGGATGCAATCGTTTCTCGGGCCGTGGGCACTCCGCTCTGATCGCACTGGATATAGCTAGGGCAAAGCCGACGGCGAACAGCACTCGCCGACCAATTTCCTTTCTCCAATCCAAGGCCAGGCACGATGACATTTTCTGATCGTAAGGTATTCGTCGTCGGCGGCAGCCGCGGCATCGGTGCCGCGATCGTGCGGCGTTTCGCTGCTGCCGGCGCAACGGTGACGTTCACCTATGCCGCCTCCGCCGGCGCGGCCGACCAGCTCGCCGTCGAGACCGGCGCGCAGGCGCTCCAAGCGGATGCGGGCGCGCGCGATGAGCTGATCGCGGCGGTCCGTGACGCCGGCCCGATCGACATCTTCGTCTACAATGCCGGTCTGCTGGTGTTCGGCGATCCGCTGACGCTCGATGCCGACGAGGTCGACCGCATGATCGACGTCAATGTGCGGGGTGCCTATTTCGGTAGCGTGGAGGCGTCGCGGCTGATGCCCGAAGGCGGGCGCATTCTCGTCATCGGATCCGACACCGCCGACAGCATGCCGTTCCCGGGCCTCGCCGCCTATGTGCTGACCAAGGCGTCGATGCAGGGCATGGCGCGCGGTCTGGCCCGCGACTTGGGCCCGCGCGACATCACGGTCAACGTGATTCAGCCTGGTCCGACGGATACCGACATGAACCCGGCCGATGGTCCGCGCGCGGCCGGCATGCTCGAGCCGATGGCAATCAAGCGCTACGGCACTGCCGACGAAGTCGCGAGCCTGACGCTCTATCTCGCCGGAACGCAGGCTCGGGGGATCACGGGCGCCATGCACACGATCGATGGCGGCTTCGCCGCCTGACTTCCGGCATTCTCCCAGGCAACCAAGCAGAGGATGCGGACATGGACGATCAGTCCGACAGCATCGGCGTCTATGTCACCTGTTGGGGCATCACCGAAACCTGCTCCAAAAAAAGATCGACAAGGAGTGACCGGGGCGGCGTGGCGAGCGAATAAGAGATCATGCGCTCGGACTTCCTCTCGAGATTGATCTCAAAGCCCGCGCCGAGCACGGCGCCGGCCAGCCGCGAGCGTCCGTCCCGAACCGCACCGGACGGCTGGAGCAGCCTGATGGTGGCTGCACAGAACGGCCATGGCGGCGCCTATCGTCGGCTGCTCAGCGAGATGTCGGAGTGGCTCACGCGCTACTTCCAGCGCCGCCTGCCACCGGGCGACGTGGACGACGCCGTCCAGGAGACGTTGCTCGCCGTCCATCGACGCCGCCATACATATGATCCGCAATATCCGCTGGGACCCTGGCTGGCGGCGATCGCCAAGAACAAGTGGATCGACCAGCTGCGCAGCCTGGCGCGCCGACCCATGGACGAGCTGCCCGACGAGATAGCCGTCGGCGACCACGAGGCTTCGGTGGTCAGCAGCTCGGTTCTGGCCAGCCTGCTCGACGAGCTCCGCCCCGCGCAGGCCCAGGCGATCCTGCTGGTCAAGGTGCAGGGCTACAGCGTCGAGGAGGCGTCAGGCCAGATCGGCCTATCCGCCTCCGCCGTAAAGATGAACATCCACCGCGGGCTCGCGCGCCTGACGGCAATCATTGAGAAGGCCCCCGATGTCGAGTGAATCCCTGATCGTCGACCTGTCGTCCGACCTCGCGCCAGTCCAGCGCCGCAGCATGCTGCGCGAAGGCGGGCTCGTCCTCGCGCTGGGCGCGGTGGAGCTCACGCTGTTCTTGGGCCTCGGCGTTATGCGGCCGGACATCAGCCACATGGCCGGCTCGCCGTATCTGATGTGGCGGGTTGGGAGCCTTGGCCTGCTCGCCGTGGTCGCCTGCGTGCTGGCGATCCGGTCCTTCTCGCCGACGGCGCGACCGCGGCGGGGGCTGATGCTCGCCTGCGCCCTCGCGGTTGCAGCCATCGCCGGCGGCGCGTTCGTCACGCCCGACGGCTCAGGCGAGCAGGCGCTGCTCGATCGCATCGATCCGGCCAGGGGCATGCTGTGCGCCGCGTCTATCTTCGTGCTCTCGCTGCCGATCGTCGCGCTGCTCGGCGCCCTGATGCGGAGGGCCGCGCCGACCCAGCCAAGGCTGAGCGCTCTCGCCTCCGGCATCGCCGCCGGCGCCTGCGGAGCCTTCGTGTTCGCCTTCTGCTGCCCCTTCAACGACCCGCTCTACGTAGTGGTCTGGTATACCGTCGGGTGCGCCGCCGTGGCGGCCGCAGCACGATGGCGCCTGCCCCGACGCTTCCGTCTCTAACCAGAACCAAGGCGGCAGATCGCGAGCCGCGCACCGCCTGAACCACCGATCACCGATCCACCCGGATTCCGGGACTGGAGACGTGCGCCTGCATCACAGAAAGGAACCATGCCATGAAGACCGTCACCGACGCGAAGTCCCCGGACCGGGACTGGCTCAAGACCTATTACTATCTGCGCTTCGTTGTCTCCGGGATCTGGGTCGCGCTCGCCTTCACGGTCGCAAAGACCATGCCTCCGCTGGCCGCAGTGATGCTCGTCGCCTATCCTGCCTGGGACGCGCTGGCGAACTATCTCGACGCCAGCCGGAGCGGTGGTCTGACCAAGAACAAGAGCCAGATGCTCAACTTCGTCGTCAGCGTCGTGACCGCCGTCGCCGTCGCCGCTACCCTGCCGCAGGGCATGCATGCGGTCCTTCAGATCTTCGGCGTGTGGGCGGTCCTCTCGGGCCTGTTCCAGCTCCTCACCGGAGTGCGCCGCTGGAAGTCCTATGGCGCGCAGTGGGCCATGATCCTGAGCGGCGCCCAGTCGGGGCTCGCCGGGGCGCACATGCTCAGCAAGGCCGCCGGCGCGGCGCCGGTCAGCATCGCCGACATCGCGCCCTACGCCGCCTTCGGCGCCTTCTACTTCCTCATCTCGGCGGTCTCGCTGACCATCAGCGGCGCGCGCCGACGCTCGAAGGCCGTCGCGGCCTGACGCGCGTCCCCATCACCTCCGGCGCAGGAAAGATCTGGGCCCACCTACGAAAGGAATAAGCCATGTCCCTCGACGTAAAGTATCGCACGTCCGCCACCGCGAACGGAGGCCGTGACGGCCGCACCCGCACCGATGACGGGAAGCTCGACCTCCAGCTGTCCACGCCGAAGGAGCTCGGCGGGCCGGGCGGCGAAGGGACCAACCCGGAACAGCTGTTCGCGTCGGGTTACGCAGCCTGCTTCCTCGGCGCGCTGAAGTTCGCCGCGCATCAGCTCAAGCTCCAGGTGCCGACGGGTGCAGCGGTGATGGCGACCGTGGGGATCGGCTTGCGCAGTGAAGGCGGCTTCGGCCTGGATGTCGAGCTTGCCGTGGCGCTGTCAGGCGTAGAACAGGACGACGCCCGACGTCTGGTCGCGACGGCTCACCAGACCTGCCCCTACTCCAACGCCACGCGAGGCAATGTCGACGTGCGCCTCAGCGTCATCTGACCTTGACGGGCCTGCCCAAGTGCAGGCCATTCCCTTTCCGGGCGATGCTTCGCGCCATGCCCACATCACGAGGTACACCCAGCATGCGCAGCTTCGACGCAATCATCATCGGTGCCGGCCAGGCGGGTCCGGCGCTCGCCGGCCGGTTGAACGATGCCGGCCTGTCAGTCGCCATCATCGAGCGCCATCTCGTCGGTGGCACATGCGTCAACACCGGCTGCAGGCCGACCAAGACGCTTGTGGCAAGCGCATACGCGATCCACACCGCGCGGCGTGGGTCGGACTACGGATTCAGCCTTGCCGGGGCGGTCAACGTCGACATGAAGGCACTCGCAGCCCGGGCGGACAGAATCATCCGGCAAGGACGGGCTGGCAACGAGAGCTGGCTGGCGGGAATGGCCAACGTCGAGCTCATCCGGGGGCATGCGCGCTTCGAGAGTTCCAGTGTCGTCACCGTCGATGGGGAGCGACTGACTGCGCCGCGCATTTTCATCAACGTCGGCGGCCGTGCGGTGATGCCGGACATGCCGGGCGTCGACGAGGTTCCGATCCTGACCAACACCCACATCGTGGCGCTCGACACGCTTCCCCGGCATCTCGTGGTGATTGGCGGAAGCTACATCGGACTTGAGTTTGCCCAGATGTATCGGCGCTTCGGCGCCGAGGTCACGATTGTGGAGCGGATGGACCGGCTCATCGCGCGGGAGGACCCCGACGTGTCGGACGCCGTCAGGCAGATCCTCGAGGCGGAGGGCGTCACGATCCGGACGCGGGCGGACTGCATCGGCTTCGCCCGCAGCGGCGATGATGTCGAGGTGCGGGTGGATTGCGCCGAGGACGCACAGCCGGTCGTCGCCAGCCACGTCCTAATGGCGGTCGGGCGGCGGCCGAACACCGACGACCTCGGACTGGAGGCGGCGGGCGTGGCAGTGGACGCACGCGGCTACATCACCGTGGACGACAGGCTGGAGACCAGCGTCCCCGGCATCTGGGCGCTGGGCGACTGCAACGGTCGCGGCGCCTTCACGCACACCGCCTACAACGACTTCGAGATCGTCGCGGCAAACCTCCTGGACGGTGAGGATCGCCGGCTCAGCCAGCGTCTGCCGGGCTACGCGCTTTATATCGATCCTCCGCTCGCACGGGTCGGTATGACCGACGCCGAGGCGACCAAGACCGGACGACGGCTGCTCCACTCGAGGCGACCGATGTCCCGCGTCGGTCGCGCGGTGGAGAAAGGCGAGACTCAGGGGTTCATGAAGGTGGTGGCTGACGCCGATACCCGCCGCATCCTCGGCGCGGCGATACTGGGTACAAGCGGTGACGAGGCGATCCACGGCATCCTCGACATGATGAACGCCGACCAGCCGATCGAGACCCTGCGCTGGGCGGTGCCAATCCATCCCACCGTGTCGGAGCTGATCCCGACGTTGCTGGTCGATCTTCAGCCCTGGAAAGGAGAGGCATGACGCGCACGATCCGCGGCATGAGCAGGCCCCTGTCGATTACGCCCCGTCTTATCCTGGCTTTGGGATCGGCCTCGCTCCTCATTGGCGCTGCGGAGCCCGAAATGCGCATCGCCGTGACGCTGCAGTCCGACCTCGCCAAGGATGCGAGCGGCCGGCTGCTGGTGTTCGCCGCGCCGGCGACGAGCGAGAATATGACAAGCGACGCGGTCGACCTGGAGCGCGCAGGGGGCGTCTCGGTCGCGGCGCGCGACGTGCCGAGTTTCGGAGCCAATCGCTCCGTGACGATCGATACGCTGACGGGGGCCTTTCCCAAAAGCTTCGCGACCCTGGCGCCGGGGAGCTACCGTGTGCAGGCAGTGCTCGATCGCAACGGCGATTACAACTTTGCCGGTCGGGGGCCTGGTGACCTCGTATCCAAGGTCGTCACAGTGCACTTCCCGCTTTCATCGATGCTGACCATACAGCTCGATCATACGATGCCGCCAGAGACCGACCAGTTCAACACGACCGGGCTGCCGCCCGTGGCGGCGGAGCAGATTGCCGCATCCCGTCTGCATCTTCACGATGAGCGAATAGCATCCCAAGTGCTGACGCGCTTTCACGGCGCGAGCCAGACAGTGGCCGCATGGGTGCTAACCCCGCCGGGATACGATCCCAAATCGCGCACGACCTATCCCACCGTCTACACGGCAGGTGCGTTCGGCGCGGGGCACAAGCTGGCGGGCCAGCAGCTTTCGCGCATGTGGCACCTGATGGAGACCGGCGCCATGCCGCCGATGATCTGGGTCGCTCTTGACCATTCCTCCCTGACCGGCACGACTGAGTTTGCCGACAGTGCAAACAACGGCCCTTGGGGCGAGGCGCTGGCCGGCGAGGTGATTCCCGCGCTCCAGGCCAGATACAGGATGGACGCCAAACCGTCCGGCCGCTTTATGACGGGGCACAGCTCGGGCGGCTGGTTCGCACTCTGGGCCATCGTTCGCTACCCGCAACTCTTCGGCGGCAGCTGGGCAACCGCCCCCGATCCGGTCGACTTCCACGACTTCCTGGGGGTCGATCTCTACGCGCGCCGCGCGAACATGTATCGCAGGCCGGACAGCAAGCCGCGCCCGCTCGAACGCAATCACGACATGGTGCTCGGAACGATCGAGGAAGCTGCTCGGCTGGAGAGCGTTCTCGGTCACAACGGCGGGCAGCTCCGCTCGTTCGAATGGGTCTTTTCTCCCCGCCGGCCCGACGGCGAGCCCGCCTTCCTGTTCGACCGGGAAACCGGCGCTGTCGATCCGGCCGTCGCGGCCTATTGGCGCGAGCGCTACGACATCGCGCACCAGATCGAAGCCGACTGGCCGCGCCTGGGCAGGCACCTGAACGGCAAGGTCCATGTCGTGGTCGGAACCGCCGATTCTTATTACCTCGACGGTCCGGTACGTCGGCTCGATGCCGCGTTTCGCAAAGTCGGGGGCCGCGCCGACTTCCGTTACGTGCCAGGCGCGACACACAGCATGTCGATGCTCTACACGAAGGACGGGGACCGCAACGCATTGTGGAAGGAGATGTCGCGCGCGATGTATGCGGTGGCCAGGCCCGGCCAGATGTGGGAGGCGCCTTCTCACGGCGCCGTTACCGAGCCACCTTCCGCGCGAGCGCATCAGCTCTGATCCTGGATTTCCTCCGGGAACCTTGAGTCATCCCGGGGCCACACATCAGGCGGTCGCGTTCACGAGGTGGCCCGATACCGTCGAGATGAACGCGCGAAGACGCCCAAGACGCCGTAGGTCCCGGTGGTATCCCATCCAAATGTCTCGCGCTGGCGGCGTCGTCGGCAGGTCCAGTCTGCGGATGCCCGGGATCTGGTTGCCGACCACGGTGGGCAGCACAGCGATGCCGACGCCTTGCCTGCACATGCGCCCCTGGACGTTGCGGTTGTTCGATCGCAGGACCGGTCTCGCATTGGGGAAACTTTCGATGAGCCAGGCGATGTCAGGGAAATGGCCCGTCGACGTGTCATGGGTGATCAGCCGGAAACCGGTCCCATCGCCATAGTTGGGATCAGCCGCCTCCTCGGCGATGTAGACGCCGTATTCGAGCCTGAAGAGCCGCCGCTGAACGACATCGGCTGTGTCGAACGGAACGATACGAAAGGCGACGTCGGCCTCCCGTTGGGCAAGGCTGAACAGGCGCGTGCCGGTCAGGATCTCGACGTCGACATTGGGGTAGGCTTTCGAGAAATCCGCCAGGATCGGCGGGAGGACATAGGCCCCAAACCAGTCCGCTGACGAGATACGCAGACTGCCCTTGAGAGTCTGCTCTTGCCCCGCAAGACGGCGCTCCATGGCCAGCGCGCCTTCTTCCATCTGCTCGGCTAACACGACGATCCCATGGCCCTCTTCGGTCAGAACGAGGCCGTCAGCGGTCCGCTGGAAGAGCGTGTGACCGATCGCTTGCTCAAGTGTGCGGAGGCGCCTGCCGACTGTCGGATGGCTTGTCTTGAGTAAACGCGCGGCGCCACCGAGCGTGCCGGATCGCGCAATCGCAAGAAAGATCCTGACGTCACTCCATTCCATCGCGATCACCCGCACAAAATTGAACGGCAAGAATACAGTCATGTCAGTTTCAGAACAAATCTAATCACCTAGATTCCCTCCATCAGATGGAGGTGCGTAGTAATGAAAACCTGGCTCATCACAGGCTGCTCGAGTGGCTTTGGCCGGCGTCTGGCGCTCGCTGCGGCAGGCCGCGGGGACCGGGTCATCGCAACGGCCCGCAATGTCAGGACGATCGAGGACATGGCCAAGCCTTTCGGCGGCCGCATGATTACCTTGCCGCTCGACGTGACCGATGCAGCGGCAGCCAAGGCAGCGGTCGCACAGGCGGTCGAGACCTTCGGGGGCTTTGACGTGCTCGTGAACAATGCCGGCTACGCACTGTTTGGCGCGATCGAGGAAGCCACGCCCGAGGAATATTGGCCGATGTTCGAGGTGAACGTCTTCGGCTTGATCGAAACCACCAGAGCCGCCCTGCCGGTCCTGCGACGTTCGGGCGGAACGATTGTCAACATGTCGTCCGGTGCGGGCATCGAGGGCCGCGGCGGCGGAGGTTACTACCACGCCGCCAAGTTCGCCGTGGAAGGGATTTCCGAAGCGCTCGCCGGCGAGCTAAAGCCGTTCGGCATCCGCGTGCTGATCGTCGAACCTGGGCCGTTTCGCACCGATTTCCTCGGCCGTTCGATCACGATGGCAGCCAAAGAGATGCCGGAATACGCTGCGAGCTCGCGCAAGCACTATCGCGAAACCAGCAACGGCAATCAGGCGGGCGATCCTGACAAGGCGATCGCGGTGATCCTGCAGGCCGTCGACGCCGATGACGCCCCGCTGCACCTGCCGCTCGGCCCGGCCGCGCACGCGATTGCCGAGCGGAAGCTGGCAGCGTTTCGCAACGATATCGACGCCTGGCGCGACATTACGATCGCAACCGATTTCGACCAGCCCTGAGAGTTGGCCACGCGCTCTGTTTGAACGCCAACATCCGACTGGAGAGCGATGATGATCGCAACTTTGAACGGATTCACCCAGCAGCTGGTGCCGGTGAATGGCATCAAGATCAACGCCGTCACCGGCGGCTCAGGCCCACCAATCCTGCTGCTTCACGGCTGGCCGGAAACATGGTGGGAATGGCACCAGGTGATGCCGCTGCTGGCCGAGCATTTCAGCGTGGTTGCCATCGATCTGCGCGGCGCCGGTTTTTCCGACTGCCCGCAGGGCGGCTATGACAAGGCGACGATGGCGGGCGACGCACACGAGGTCATGGTTGGCCTCGGGCATGAACGCTATGCCGTGTGCGGACATGATATCGGCGGGATGGTCGCATTGGCGCAGGCCGCCCTCCACCGAGAGGCTGTCACCCACCTGGCGGTCCTCGATGTGCCGCTTCCCGGCTGGACCCAGTGGAAGGCGACCACCGCAGGCCTCTGGCATTTCGGCTTCCATGCCAACCGGGACCTGCCGGAACGCCTGCTCCACGGCCGGGAACAGGACTATATTGCCACCTTCATGGCCGAGCGGTTCTACGATCACAGCAGCTTCTATCCGGCGGACATCGAGATCTACGCAAATGCGATGGCGCTTCCCGGCCGCACTCGTGGCGGCATGGAATGGTATCGCACCCTCGCCGCCGACCATGCGGCCGCGCTCGAATATAAGAAGCAACCGCTCGAAATACCGGTGCTTGGCCTGGGCGGGGATCAGCGCTTCGGTGGGCAGATGGTGCCGATGCTCAACGAGTTCGCCACCAATGTGACGGGCGGTTCAATCGCGCGGTGCAGCCATTATGTCGCCGACGAACGGCCCGATGAAGTCGCAGCCACCCTGATCGAGTTCCTCCAGCGCAATTGAAACTCTGCGCGCGCGCCGTCGCGGCCCGGCGGATCGCGACGCTGCGGGCAATTTGCGTCCGTACCTATCCCGATCGATCGATGTAAGAAGAAAGGAAAAACCGTCATGACCGCACCTGTCATTCGCGGCGTCAATCATATCGGCATCACGGTGCCCGACATCGAAGCCGCAAAATCGTTCCTGGTGGAAGCCTTCGGTGGCCGGGTGATCTATCAGTCCTTCGGACCGCAGGATCCGCCGCGGCAAGGACCCGAATTCGAGCGTGCCGTCGGCGCGTTCCCTGGGACGGTCGTGCGTGCGCAGGCGATGGTCAAAATCGGAACCGGACCCGACATCGAACTCTTCGAAATGCACGGTCCTGAGCAAGCCCAGCCAGCCCGGGCGAGCGACTTCGGCATCACGCACTTCGCTCTCTACACCGATGACATCGACGTATCGGTCGAACGCTTCGAGAAGGCGGGAGGCACCCCCCTCACGCCGCCGCGCGCTATTCCCTATGCAACCGAGAAGGGTCCTGGAAACAAGGTCTGCTACTGCCGCATGCCGTGGGGCACGACGATGGAATTTATCACTACGCCTGACCGCATGGCCTATCATGACCAGACGGATATGCGCAGGTGGCAGGACGAGGACTGAGCGGGGGCAAAGAAGGGATCCGCATCAGTTAGTCGCGGGAATTCTGGCGCTCTCGGAACACTGCCCACCAAGTTTGCGCGCTTGCGGCTAACGATAACGTCTCTGCCGAATGTCTGCTGTCGGCGAGAGCCGCCCTTCGGAGCGGTTCCACCGTATGAAGGCTTTATCCCCAAACCCCGTCATTAAACCGTCGACAGAGTGTCGTCACTTCCGCAGCCAGGAAGTAAGGAAGTGATGCACCTACTGATGCCGTTGATTCCCCGCCTGCGCGATAGCCTGCAGAGGCATAAAAACGGTCGGTTGAGTTCGGTCAAAGGGTAGGGAGGGTATGCGTAATGCACACTGCGCACTGGCATTCACCGTACGCGCCCGCGCTTCCCAAAAGTGACGGTAATTCAAGAGCTTAATCGTGCTTCGAAATTGCTCTCAGGACACATTTCTGAGTCATTTTGAGCCGTTGGTCAAGGGGTGATTCGCGTCGATCGAGCAGGGCGGGGGATAAGCTATGTCTGCTTTTAGGTGATCGCGCGGGGCGCTTGGTCGACTGAAATGGGGTGGAAAGCGGCATGGCCGGTTTGGAGTGACGACCTGCGGTAAGCTGCCTTTCGTTTATGCCGTGCCGTTGGCGGCCAAGCGCCAGTGCACGAAGCCGCTGCGCGGCAGTGGTGTTTGTGGCGAAGTGGGGCGGCTACGCTGAGGTTTGGTCCTCCGGCAGCGGAGCCAGCACAACTATGTCCGCCATGTCCGCGCCTTCGCGGCATTGCTCGGGCGCTCGCCAGATACAGCGACCGCCGAAGATGTGCGGCGCTTCCAGCTTTACCAGCGCGGGCGCCGTGCCGGGGAGGCCGCCATGGGCGGCTCCATCTCAGCGCTATGCTTCCTTTTTAGCGGGACGCTGGAGCGAACGATTCCACGTCCATGCAAAACCGGCAGCACGCGAACCACTGTCCAATAGTCAGTGAGGGGCGGCAAATGTGGCCGAGTAGGAGCACGATGCCCAGCCCGACCGGCAGATCTACGGTGGACAAATCCCGAATTTCGTGAAAAATTTCCTCAGAGGAAAGAATAGGGGAGAGATGTCGGAAACGCGACAACAACGGGGTCGCTAATGGAACATCTTCGTGCGAAGCTCGACTGGTTCAAGACGATCATCCTGCCGCACCAGAGCGCGCTGAGCGCGCGGGTGCGCCGGCTGTCGCCCGGCGATCATGAGCATCAGGATCTCATCGCGGAAATCCTGGCACGCGCTTACGCCAACCCGAACTGGCGCGAGGTGACGCACGGGCGGGCCTATCTTTTCACCATCGCGCGCAATCTCGTCATCGATCAGGCGCGCCGTGACAAGGTGGTGTCTTTCGAGACGATCAGCGAGGTCGAACTGCTTCGCTCAAGCCTCGACAGCGAAGCGCAACTTTGCGCGCGAGACGAGCTGCGGCGGGTGCAACGCATTCTCGATGATCTGCCGGATCAATGCCGCCGGGTCTTCATCGCGCGTCGCATTCACGAAAAATCCATGGCCGACATAGCGGGTCAGATGGGTCTGTCCGTTTCTACAGTCGAAAAGCATTTGGGCAGGGCGATCCGGTTGTTTATGGCGGCGCTGGCACAGCAAGGGAATGGCCCGATTGAGCAGGAGCGCAGGGCAGACCCGGGACGCCATCGAGGCGCAGGCAGCAGCCTATCTCGTGGCATCCTTAAATGACCCAGATCCTGCGACGCGCCTGACGATCACCGACTGGATCGAGTGCGATCCGCGACATGCCGTCGCCTATGCGCAGGCGGAAGTGGCGTGGGACGCCGGGGAACGGCTGAAGGGACAGGATTTCTCGGCGCCTCATCCCGTAATCGCAGCACCGGCGCCGCACGGTTTCACCCGCCGCACTGTGATCGCGGGTGCCTCGGTCGCCGCTGCGGCCGCCATCGTTCCACTCGGCGTTTGGCTCACCCGGGCGACGCGCTACAGCACCGCGATCGGCGAGGCGCGGGACGTGGCGCTTACAGACGGATCGCGCGTACACCTCAACACCGACACG
>Ga0265780_10004835_pt1 | contig 17222 bp, 9 predicted proteins | sample P1T30metagenome_FD_192432 | JGI IMG/M metagenome (GOLD analysis project Ga0265780, IMG submission 192432) | Plant litter microbial communities from East Loma Ridge, Irvine, California - P1 T30 | ecosystem: Environmental > Terrestrial > Plant litter > Unclassified | place: USA: California...
AGTCTGCAGTCTACACATTCTTTCGGAGCCACCGTATACGATGTATCCCCCAGCTTCCATGGCCGCGGCACCGGTGAGACCGACCAGATATTCCTGTAGCCAATCAAATAACCTCTTTGAAGATAATTCATGACAGTGTCTGCATGCATCAATAAAGGAGGTTCACACGTATCCTGATACCCCCAGCCTGCAGGACGGGCTGATCTTTTTATAAAAATCCTCTTTTCTGAAACAGAACCTGCAGATATCCATCCTATCACCAGCTCCTCAGGCTTGGTGATACACCTGATATTACCACGCAATTCCGAAGGCTGCGAATCGAAAATAGTACCGATTTCCTCGGTGTTTTTTTTCATTGTTTCCAGGTATTGATATCCTTCCCGCGTCAACCCATATTGTTTTACCAGAATGCTATACATGTGGTTAAACCTTATAGAATTTCCGGGCACGAAGGCGAGGGGAAACTCAGAGACCCGGTCTTCAGACAGGCGTTCTGTCGAACTGAGCAGAATGGTAGAAGAAGAATTTTCCTGCCAGCAGCGCGATAAATTTATACTACGGTCCCGCTCCACTATTTTTCCATCCTTAAGCTCCCAAAAAGAAGGGTAAGGTGATTGTATCTCCCATGTTTCAAAGAAATCCCAGGAATAAAACCTTGTGCTGTTTGTGGCATCATGTGTGTTCAAATATATTTTAAATCCCCTCCCCTCTATTTGGAAACCAACACTATCAATGTCAGGACTAACTTTGCCTTCTAAATAGTCAGTTTCATAGATCTTCCCGCCAGCGGGGCGAATGCTCACTTTATATCTTTTCGATATTTCCAGATTATGTGTGAGCAGTGTGCACACGCCGTTCTCGCCTGAACCCGCCTCAGCAACCACCACTCCATTCTCCTCAATCTGCACCCGGGCGTTTGCCTCGGGCCTGCGGAACTCCAGATCCTGCAGATCGGCACTACGACTCAATGTAAGGGTAGTTATGCCACCAATATTCAGATGGCCTTCCACTATAAGTAATTCTCTGTTTGAGGGATCGGGCTCTGGGGAAAACGGATCTTTGCAGGCATTTGCAATGATTATAAAGAGCAGTATCGCGATATGAGATCTCATTTGAAACGTATATTGTAGTTTATAAAAGGAATTGCCGTTCCGAAAATCGAAAGTGCATATCCGTTAATAACCTTGTTCTCGCTGGCGAAGAAGCTCGAAAAGGTATTTCTTCGTCCCGTCAGATTATAGACTCCAAAGGTCCAGGAATTGTGAGTGAGTTGTTTAACCCTATGATTTCCCAGAATATTCAGCGAGATATCTGAACGAAAGTAGTCGGGAATACGGTATTGATTTCTTTCTGAATACAATAACCGCAGTCCGCCTTTGTAAAAATATTTCCCTACCGGAAGCGTTATCGGCCTGCCTGTGTTATAGGTTGTATTTAATGAAAAACTTACCCTGTGGGAGAAACGATAATTTCCAATAAATGTAAAATCGTGGGGTTTATCATAATTCGACGGATAATACTCTCCCCTGTTAATCGAGTTACTCCCGGTTTTATCTTCCGTTTTCAACATAGTTCTCGAATAGGTATATCCCGCCCATCCGTTTAATTTTCCGGTAAGTTTTTTTACCAGGAACTCTATTCCATACGCTTTTCCCCGGGTTGGAAGCACATCCTGCTCTATTTTATGATTTAGAATAAGAACAGCTCCGCTCTTATAATCTAAAAAGTCTTTAATATTTTTATAATAGCCTTCAACAGATGTTTCAATAGTATTAGATTTTAAATTCTTGTAAACGCCAATAGAAAGCTGGTCACCTCTCTGCGGTTTAATATTCATATCGCTTAACTTCCAGACATCGGTGGGCGACATGCTGGTTGTGTTCGACAACATATGAACATATTGTCTTTGCGAGTTATATCCCGCTTTTATAGAAAGAGTTGAACTTAATGCGATCCTTGCACCCAGCCTGAACTCCGGGCCATGGTAAGTCTGAATGGCTTTTCCCTTAGAATAGTGTTCCTGAGAAACGATGTTGTCATCAGTCATGGAAAGACCCGGAGCATACAGGTTTGCATCTCCTGGTCCCATTCTGGTGTAAATGGAATAACGCAGGCCCGCATTCAGGGTGATAGCTTCAGTAAGATCGTAACGTGGTTCTGCAAAAACAGCACTTTCAATAGCTTGTTCCTGCGCCAGAATATCGGGCACAACCAAGGAGCGTTCATTATATGGCTGAAGCGAGCCTGGCTTGCTGATATAATAAATAGAGCCGGCACCAAATTCGACGTTCAGTTTCGGTTTGGGATAATAGCTGAAAGTGGCTTTCAGGTTAGTTTGCTGAATGCCAAACTTTAGCTTATAGTCTGTTTCTTCCTGATATTCACTATAATTATGATAATCATACTTATCAACGCCTCCGGAAATAACGCTGTAAAGTTTATTATGAAATGTATGTTTCCAGCGCAGGGAAAGATTCTGATTAGTATACTGATAAGTTGTATCGGTTGCCAGGTTAGATCTGTCACTGCTCAGGTAAGCCGTGAGATAAAGGCTGTTCTTCTCATTTTGCTGATGACTGACGTTGAGATTGAGGTCGTAAAAGCCGGCCCTTGCTCCACGATAGCCCGACTTCTCAGGCAAAAGATCCATAATCCAATTCGAATAAGTAGTTCGTCCGCCTAGTATGAATGATGTCTTGTCTTTAATAACCGGGCCTTCCAAATTGATACGACTGGTTATCAGTCCGATTCCTGCTGTTCCTGCAAATTCTTTTTTATTTCCCTCCCTGGTATTAAGCTCGAGTACCGAAGCCAGTCTTCCCCCATATTTTGCAGGAATGCTGCTCTTATAAAGCTGAACATCTTTAATTACTTCAGGATTGAATGCGGAAAAAAAACCGAAAAAGTGTGAGGGGTTAAAGACTGTGGCATCATTAAAAAGTATAAGATTCTGATCGGCCGATCCGCCGCGGACGTTAAAGCCGGTGCTGGATTCTCCTACGGATTTGACCCCGGGAAGAGTCAGGACAACCCGTAAAACATCTGCCTCACCAAAAACTGTCGGAACCTGCTTAATTGTAGTTATATCAAGTTTTTCAATGCCCATTGGAGTCCTCCGGATATTAGAGGTTTTATCTGCGGTGATCACCACCTCTTTTAATGCAAACAGCTCTTGCTGCACGTTTATATCCAGTTTACCGTCGCCCTGAAGTGATATCTGGCGGCGGGTATCCTTAAGCCCTACGGCCTGTATGTTCAGTTCATGTTTTCCTTTAGGAAGAGTAAGAGAATAAAATCCGAAAGCATCGGTAACTGCACCAATGCGCGGCCTGCCGGTAAAAACAGCTACCCCCTGAACAGGTTCGCCGGTTTTTAGATCTTTAATATAACCTGCCAGCGTAGCGCTCGCCTTTTCAGGGTTTCTGTTGGTCCCGATAGTATATAGTTTATTCTCAAGTGCAGCCGGGATAGACCGTTCTGCCACCGAAAGATCAGCCAGCCGGCGGTTCTGGTCTGTTATTCTTATTTCCCTATCTCCGCTAAACTGAGATGGAAGCGCAGTGATAATTCCGATATCTTTGATCAGGAACACACTCCCTTTATAAATTGCATAATGAAAGTCAGAACCTGAGAAAATCTTATCCAGCACTTCGTTCAATGTTGCATTTTGTTTGTCGACAGTTATTTTAAGACTGTCGGACAATGCCTTGCGATAATAAAACCGATAAGTAGTTTTCGACTCGATCATTTTCACAAGCTCCTCTAAATTCCCATTATTCAAATGCACGTTAAATTTCTCAGGGCCCTGAGCAAACGAGGGCGAGGAGACGAAAAAGAACAGCATGCTGATATAAAAAATTATATTTTTCATTACTGTGCTATTGAGTCGTGGAACTTAACAAGTTTAATTATGGCGTTTTCTTTGTCTCTTTTAAAGTTTAGCTGTTCCGTTTTAATAAAGTGCTGATTTTGGCTCTGTGTCGATTGCAACATTTTCAGCAAAGCCTTTTTATTAGTAATTGCCGTATATACCGAATCTTTAAATAAATAGTATTTATCTTGCTGAGACACGTTTTTTTCCACCTCATTCTGGGTAACCTTCTCAGAAACTGATTTCAACCTTTTAGCAAGCAACCTGATCCTGCCTTTATATAACAGGTCATAATAACCTGGCTTAATAGTGTTAGCCGTGGCGGCACCGGCAGTAAGACGAATAAAAGTGTGGTTGTGTAATGTAAAAGAATCGACATGATCAGGTACCACGACAAGAGCATTATCTCCGTCAAAATCCATCAGTATCAGCTGGTCGCGAACAAGATCGTATGCAATTTTAACGTGTCTGTAAGTATATCCACTGTAAACAATACTTCCCTGAGTGTATCTGTCACTATTGAAAAAGGGGTGTCCGTTCTCGCTGAGCTTTATATATGGATGATACATCTTTCCATTATAAATGGGCGCTTCACGGTTTAAAAGATCAGGATAATGATCTGTCATATTTTGTTGACTCCCGGCAACAAACAGACTATCGTTTAATTTTTGTGACAGAACAGGAAGTGCTGAAATCATGATGGATAAAAAAATAAATAACAGTCGCATGTAAGGTCTATAACCAGCCCGGATAAGCTTTTTGAAGGCTATCCAGGCTGTGTAAACGAATAATCAGGTTAGAGATATTTAATTGCCGGTTTTAAAAATTAAACCGCTGTCCATAAAACTGAAAAGCTTGCGCTTGCGTCATACGTTTCTACGTATACATTGACGGTACCGAAATATGTCGGTGCATATGGCGGTTGCCATGGACCCGTTGCTACCCGGTAATAGACATATTCCTGATTACTGGTATTTTGCCTGACATAACTATATGTATAGTCGCCATTGTTTGCCCACAAATCAATTGATGCACTGGCATTTGGATTCGAAGAATAAGTATAACCATTAAGCTCCAGTTCAGCACAGTAGGCATTAATATTAAGACTGGCATAATCAGAATCCCAGCTTCCGGGAGAGGTATAGAAATAATGCCCTCCGGTCCATGCAAAACTGCTGGAAACGGATGAGAAAAGTACAGCAAGAATAAAAAGTGTTTTTTTCATAATTTTAGATTTAAGATGATTTATTAAGTAACCTGACTATTGTTTTTCTTGGGTTGGAGGAGAATTAGGTATTTATAATTGTTGTCTTATACTCCTGAGAGGTAATCCTGTATCTTATTCGTTTTCGCGGGGTATTTTTCTTTCAGTCCCTCTGCGAGCTGGTTACTGATTTGCAGTTCTTTCTGAGACTTAAGGAGTTGATCTATTTCATTTTTTACATAATTATAAGGCAGGGTTATTAATCCTCTTTTAGACGAAAGGACTACGATAAGAAATTCTCCGTTTACTTCTACCGGAGATGAGATCTGCCCCGGTTTTAATTTTAAAAGAGCTTTTATAAATTCAGGGGAATGGTTCTGATCAGTTAACTTTACCTCAGAATAATGGGCTTCCGGCAAGGTTAATCTGTTAGTATTTTGAGCATTTATCCGAGGATTGGGACTGCCGCTTATTTTACTCATTAACACCCGCCCTCCCCGAAAAGCGTCACGCCGGCTATCGAATCTGTAAACAATAACAGAGGCAGACTCAAATGCCTTAAAATTATTGCTGTTCTTTCGATAATAATCTTCTGACTCCTTCGGCTGCACGGAAATCTTAGGGTAAATATAATTTCGTTTATAATGTTCGATAAGGAGTTTTTCTTTATAATTCTTCCTGAATCTCTGGTATTCTCCATCTGCTTGTATGTTCATTTGCTGCGCTTCGGCAAATAAGTATCGTTCTGTTACAAAAGAACGAAGCATGTTTTTAACATCATCCGGATTGCTCAGAGAACCCAGAAAAACAGGTTCGTTTTTTACGAATTCATCAAAATCAGAGACATGGTAGGTTATACGCTTGTCACCGAGTGTATAGTTCATCACCACAAGGTTATGATCAACTCCCGGCCAGCTCTTCTCCCGGGTATTAAATTTTGATGTGAGTTCACGGATGGCAGAATCGTTGATTTCAAGATCAGCTTTGTTGAAGATTTGCTGTTGGTTATCCCACATATCTTTTTTTTCTGACATGGAAACCATCTCTCTTTTAATACTTTCTTTTTCCTGCTCGTAAGGATTTTGACTCAGCGGTTTAATATCAGCCACACGCGCTACCAGGTATCCGTCTTCGGTGTTAACAGGACCTAACACATCGCCTTTTTTCGCATTTCCAACATCGCTTATATAAATGCTGAGCGGAGAATACGGGAACCGGGACGGCACCGTAAAAACCTTTGCATCCCTAACAGACGATACGCTGTTCTTCAGAAAATTGAAATCTTTGCCAGGTGAAAAATATTTATCCAACACACTTTTATTCCGGATCAGAATCACATCCAGGATAAGCTCCTGTGACCTTTTTTGATATGCTTCTCTGAGGTCTTTTTCCGTCAGCTCACGCCGGGACGCGATCTTTTTTCCCCAGACAAAACCATCAGGACTTGTAGCATAAGAGCGGGATGCATACTCCAGTAACTTTTTTAAAGCACTGACAGTATCATACCCCTGATCTAACGCAAAAGCAAGTATTCTGCCTTCTTCAATCAGTTTGTCGTTGAAAGCCTGGTCCGGAAGAAATCTGTATTTTTCATTTTTCCTTTTGGCTTCAAGTTCGGGTACAGTGAGTTTGTATTGACCTATTTCAAGAGCTGGTTCTTCATTGTTTTTTGTGTTACAGCTAAATAAAACTGTAATAGATAAAATGGCAGCAAGGATTTTTACACTCATTGTTAAAATAATTTATCATCCGTACCAAATCAATCCTTTCTTCTGTTGAAGAGAAAGGGGGAATATCTAATGACTTCCCCCTCCGATATCTTATTTATTTGCCCTGAAGTGCCTCAACCACCCCTACATAAGCTGGCTTACGTTGAAAACCTGCATTTACTGTACTTCCGGAGGTAAACCTTGTCCAGAGTCCAACTGGCTCATTTGGTCGCCAGGTATCTCCGGAAACCCGATCATGTGGACTTCTGAATGTAATACCTGCACGCTGAGCAGCGGGAATTGCAGCGTAATATGCTTTTACAAACCATTTATACATTTCAGATTGTTCCTGGTATAAAGCTGCAGTTGCCTGAGCAGTAGTGGTTCCAGTACCAATATCCAAAGCAGATATTTTGATCAGCTTTCCAGTTGCAGCCAGTGCCTGGAGCATTGATTCAATTTTAACTTTGTCTGCTCCGACATTCAACGCTAATTCAGTTGCGATTCCGTCAACCATAACACCTTTTCCTTCTGTATAAGTAATGAAGTCTTTTAAGCCCTGAATCTTAGCAGGATTATCTACCAGATTTGTTTCAGTAAAGTAGATCTTATCAGTAGCATTGGCATATTGTTTTAACATACTAATAGCAATAGCGGCATAGTCTTTACCCAAAAAATCCTGCCAGTAGAAGGTATTGGCCGGTAGTGTGCCGGTAGCAGGTTTACTGCGCAGTTGAGAGGGATTAGTTTCATCCATAGGCTGGTAAATGACGCTCCAGGATTTAACCTTATCTTTACCTGCTACACCGATAGCTTTAATCCACTTATCAAGCTCAGCTGTATAAATTGTCTTTCTTTCTGCAGGAGTCTTTGGTATCACCTGTCCAAGTTTAGCCCAATTAAGTCTTATATTGTCCAGGTGCATATTTGCTCCCCCTGTTTCATTACCGAATGTGAGAACAAAACTATTAAGCTGTTTTTCTGCATCCGTGAAAGCGAAGGTGGCAAGATCCAATTCTAAATTCCTACCCCATGCGTTGGTGACTGCGCCTATCGCCTCTAAACTTTTGCCGGGATTGAACTTGTTGAAGCGACCACTGGGTACGGGCCCAAAAGATGTTGATATTCCCAGGCTGATTCCTGCCCCCTGGTTTCCACCTGCTGCATTAGCATCAAGCAAAAGCTTTTTGCAGTCGCCCAAAGTAACTCCGGCAGGCAAATTCACCTGATACTGGGGAAAAGCTCTGGGACCATCAAGCTTTAGCGTCTTACCACTGTTAGCTGCTCCAGCAACAGGATCTGTAGATATCCTTGCGGTACCAGAAACGTCACCAGTCGAATAGTAAACCGGATAGGAACTTCCAACTGTGCGACTTTCGAAATTTTCAACCAAATATGTTCCAGTTGGACCAGGAATAATAAGATCAGGTATCAAACTGTTTAAATACGTAGCATTCTGGTTACTATGCTGAACGAGGTGTCCTGCATGTATCGGCATACCTACCGATTTATTTACCTCTAGTGCAGCATTTAAATTATCTATAACTGGTGTCCCGTTGGCTTGTACAAAATCCATATGATTTAACCTTGTGAAGTTAATTTCATCGAATTGGCTTTGCATTAACCGATATAACACACTGTTACCTGATACATCAGTCAGAGCGAGCTCCGCGCCTAATTTAAAATTGGGTTGAGAATTATAATCAACATACGTTTTCAACTCATTATAAGCGTCTCGTTCTTCCTGATCAATGATGCTTTGAGGCTTATCGACAGTAAACTCGCGATCCTCAAATTCGGAACAAGCAACGAACAGGGAAGACATTACGATACCTATCGAAATACACCCGGTCAATTTTTTATAAATGTTCATAATTTTCTTTTTATTTAATTATTGCGCAACGGGTGCGAACGTTTCAAAAGACACGGCGCGATCGCGCATCACCAAAGTATCTTTAGTTGCGATGCTGCCGCTGATAATACTTGTATTTGTTCCGCTACCAACTGTAACTCCATTATAGGTTACCTGGTAGTCCAGGTAGAGTGCATCCCGGTCCTGATTACCCCAGCTTTTCTTTTCGCCTTTTTTCACAAAAGAACCGGTGCCTGTAGCAGTAAAAAGATTGGTAGTCGTACTGATATTGCATTTCCCTGCATTATCAAATGTTAGCAGTAAGGTACAGGAGAAATTGTTTCCCTGAGCATCTTTAAACACCACCGGAAATTCTGTTTGCATCAGAGATTTTGTATTCAGCTTGTTTACCTCATCACTTTCTACATACGTAGCATGCCTTCTGACGTTCCTGACGATCGTACCGTTGGTCATGACGTCAGCACCTCTTCGAAGGTAAAATCCATGCCATTGGTTAATGAACTTCAATGCATAGAGAACGAAATTCTTACCTGCTAAAATCGAGTCGGCATTTTGGAAACCAGACATTTTTAACGGAAGGACATACGTATTTTTAATTGAGAGCGGATCATTGAAAAACGCATCAGTCAATTGTACCTGAACTCCGCCCAGGATACTGCCCTTTGGAATAGTGATCTGATTTGAAGCTAAAGAATAATAACTGCTGGGCAGCAACTGTATTTTACCACCGTTATTAGGAAAGCTCAGATTATTCAAAAGCGTTCCGTCTACGTTGAAGTTAATCGTTACATCATTTTTATTTTCCCGGGTACCGCTCAGGGTTGCCTTTATTTCTACCTTATGCTGATTGTCTAATGAATTATCTATAAACAGATCCTCCCCTAAAACAATTGTACGTACAGGGTACTGATAAGCAAAATAGACCGATTGATAATCAAAATCAGGATGATCAATATCACTGTTTTTTAAACAACTGGTTGCAGTGCACAGTGCAACTGCTAATCCCATAAATATCTTATACTTTTTCATTTCGAATAATAAATTAATCACAGTGGATTACTACCAGTTAGCGTTCTGTTTTAAATTGTTATACTTTAACACTTCAGAATTTGGTATAGGTCCGTAAATCATGTGGTTCTGGAATGATCTGGCTTCTACTGTAATTGGCGCGTAAACAGTGCCATTTACATCCATACCCCGAGCTGCCATATTCAGGTCGTCTTTCCAGCGGCGGAGGTCCCAGAAACGGAATCCTTCAAAAGACAGCTCCAGGCGGCGCTCATTTTTGATCAGCTCCCGCATCTTTGCCTTATCGGCAGCACATTCTTCCAGATAAGCATGGTTGTTAGTTGTTCCAACTCCAGCTCTGGTACGGATCTGTTTGATCACGTCATATGCAGAGAAAGAATTAGGTCCGGTTCCCTTCGGCCCCCAGGCTTCGTTCGCAGCCTCAGCATAATCTAAACAAATCTCTGTGTAGCGGATCCTCGGCGTATAGCGATTTCTCCCTGTTACAGCTCCCGGAGTTAAAGAAACATCCCAGCGGAGTGTCTTTTTCAGATAGTAGCCCGTCCGGGTAGACGTTGTCCTCGCGTTTATGCCATCGGCAGAGCCAGACTGGCTTCCTGTTTTTATAGTAGTATGATCAGGGTGCTCATTGTACAGAACATAAGCTCTAAGTCGCGGGTCTCTGTTTGCATAAGGGTTACTTGCAACGTAGGTACTGCTGCCAGGCCCGATAGGATATCCGTTAAGCATAGGAAAGGCTTCTACCAGGTTTTCTGTCGGATTTATTAAACCGTTGCCAAATAAGCTTGGTGGAAAGTTTTGCGCCTCCCGGTCACTGTTAGTATTTTGGCGAACCTCCCTCCAGATCATCTCAGTTGGGTTGCTGCCCAGTGATAGTGCATCAATTTCGGTACGGTTATCATAAAATGTATGTCCGGATGGCTGGCCTGCAGGCGGCACCAGGGCATTTGGGCCTCCTTTATAAGTAATGACCGCTGCAGCTGCATTCGCAGCCTGCTCCCAGGTTGCCGGGTTGGATGCATGTTGAAATGCCGGACTTGCAGCAAGCAAGGCAGTTCTCGCCCTGAATGACTTAGCAATCAGGCCATTAAATAGCTGCCTGAAGGCTTGACCCATCGCCTGATTGTATACCGCAGGAGTTTGGGTAATCGAAGCATACTGTGCCGGAACCTGACTGGCAGTAGTGATATTTACATACTCTGTAGGCAGATAATATTCCGCACTGTCAAGATCGCTGTAAATTTGTTTCACACATGCATCGAAAGTAGCCCGTGGCTGGTTAAAGTCAGTTGAAGCGGGATCCTGAAAGTCAGTAACAATTGGCACACCCATCAGCTGGCCATCCGCTGTCACTCCTGCATGATGTCTCAACAGAAAATACATATGAAGGGCACGTAAACCAAACGCTTCACCTCTCATTCTGTAGTTTAAGAGCTTGTTTGCAGCCGGATCTGTCGCAAATCTTGCCTTATTGGAGTTCGCCAGAAACTGGTTAACATACAATATAGCAGAATATGACCCGTTCCATACGCTGAGCGTAAGGTTTGTCGGTGTCCATGAGCCCGTTGCCAACTGACTAAAGGCATTAGACTGGATGTTAGCCACCGCATCATCGGTTGCCAAATCACTATTATTGTAATAAGCCGGAATCGTTCTATACGCTTGTAAAACGAAGCCTTGCGCAAATACCGGATCGGTATAAATCTGATCCACCGACCTGACAAGTTGCAGGTCCTCTTCAACTAACTTCTTGCAACCACTAAAGGTTAAAGCAATCAGCCCGAATATTAATAATTTTATCTTCATGATCTCTTTCATTTTGTCGTTTAAAAAGTTGCTTTGAAACCCAGATTGTAAAAACGATTCTGCGGATTCGTTCCGATACTGGTTTCCATTAACTCGCGTTCTTTAGATAGAACCAATAAATTGTCGCCGTTCAAATAAACACTCAGACCATGAATAAAGGAAGCGTTCCTGAAGGCTGTTGTATTGAAATCATAGGTAAGCTGAACCCTTCTCAGGTCAAAACGATTGTTCTTATACATCCAATAAGTTGAGTTCCGAAAGTTATTGGTAGTACTATTCGTGCTTAAACGAGGATAGGTAGCAGTATTCGCAGTTTCAGGAGTCCAGCGACCGAGAACCACATCAGAATACTTACTGGCGCCAGTTACCCAGTAATTTGAGGTGTTTTTATAACCAATTGCGCCGACTTGTCCTGAACCCAAGGCGAAAAAGCTAAAATTCTTCCAGTTTAACGTCAAGTTTAGCCCGTAGCTAAAAGGAGAGGCAGCAAAACCGTTTTTACCGAGTTTTACCTCATCACGGTTATCAATAATATTGTCACCGTTAATATCCCGGTATTTAATGTCGCCTGGTTTAAGTGTACCTCCAAATGTCTGCCTGGCATGAGCATCTATTTCAGCCTGATCTTGAAATAAACCTTCTGCCATGTAACCCCAGTAAGCATCTAATGGCTTGCCAACTCTGTTTTGGTATGTATTTTCAAAAACCTCATCTCTTTTTTTAACCTCGGAACTATAAACCATCCCAACAAAACCCAGTGAATAGTTTAGTTTACCCAGTTTACTAGTAATATTGGTAGAAAAGTCAAACCCGGTACGCATATCATTATTGAAATTCACCCAGGGTTGAAAGGAACCGTTACCTGTAAAATAAGACGGATAAATTGTGGCTGAACCTTGTGAAAGAAGCCCCTCGGTGTTCTGACGGAAATAGTTTGCATTCAGGTTCAAAGCTCGTTTAAAAAACGAGGCATCGAGACCAGCTCTAAACTCGTTGCGCTCAATAAAGCTGAGATTAGGGTTTGCGCCGCCGGCAGCCTGAATGTACATCCCGGAAGATGTGCCATCCTGCCATTGGACCCAGTTCGTGGTAGTATAGTTTCCAGCCCACAAGTAATAATCAGCCGGACCTGTAGCCGTACTCGTGGTAATATCCAGATCCTGTTTCAAAGCGGAGTAGCTGGCTGTAAATTTCAGGTCGTCCACGAATGATACATTATTTTTGAAGAAATCCTCTTCACTAAGACGCCATCCGAGGCTAACTGTAGGAGATAATGCGCTGCGATTCCCTCTGGGTAACTTCGCCGAATGGATTATAGCGCCTGTAAAGTCAGCATAATATTTTTGCCGGTAATTATATCCCGCCTGCATACCAAGATTGGTGTTCCTTATCGGTTGATAATCACTACCTGCGTCGGTATCAGCGTCGCTGGATATCCGCGTCATCCAGCCCCAGGCAAGCAATTTACCGCTAACGTTGTGATTTTGACCAAAACTGCGTTTATAATCTAATTGCGGATTCAACGAAATCGTTTCATTATATAAAGAGGTGCCAATAAACTCATTCGTACTAACCACGTCATTACCAAACTGCTGCAAACTAGTGATCATTTCTTTGCCATCAATAGTTTCCCACGTAGGTTGGTAAGTGGCGTAGCTTACAGAATATCCTTCAGTATATCTTGAAGTATAATCCATACTGAATCGTGTGCTGAAGGATAATCCCTTTGTTAATCCGCTCAAATCTGCTTCTGCCCCGAAATTAAACATGAAGGTACGCTGCTTATTCTTGATATAACCGGATGCCAGAATTTGTGACAGATCATTGGTTTGCCTGGTTGACAATCCACCCAATAAATATTTACCATCGATAACATGATTACTGTTTGCAGCGATGGATTGTAATTGTGGATTACCGGGATCCAACCTGTCTATCGGAATTAAATAAGAGAACCACTCATCATTGGGACGTAATGTAGCCGCCGCTCCGAAGAAATCACCCCTGGCCGAATAGTTGTTATCTACACGCACCACAGCATCCGTAGTTGCTTTGAGCCAGTCAGTTATCTTCATATCAACATTGGCCCTGACGTTAAAACTCAGATCGTTGTTGTTCTTAGAATCGCCCAGCTTCAACAGGTTATTATTATAGCCAAGGCCGATATTTGAATAATATTTAGCGTCTTCATTACCGCCTGATATCTCGGTATTAACGTCTGTCCGATAAGTCGTTTTTTTCAAATACTCTGACGATAACAAATTGAGATCGGGATAACGGAAAGGGTTGGCACCAGACTGAGTGTTGTACATTTCCTGGGCAGTGAACCTCTCGGGCAAACCATCATTACGTAAAGCCTCGTTATATAAGTTCATATATTCTCCAGCGTTTAAATAAGTTGCATAACCTTTAGGGGTTAGCAGTCCTCCATTGGCACGCACATCAACCGTAAGAGGTTTAACAGATCCTCTTTTTGTGGTGATAAGAACAACACCCTTTGAGGCGCGGCTACCGTAAAGAGCCACACTGCTGGCGTCTTTTAACACGGTTACCGATTCTACCTCTACCATATTAACGTCGAATGAACGACGGGGAATTCCGTCTACCAGCAGAAGAGGTGATTGCCCCCAAATGCCGGCACCGGTAAATCCCCCGACCAGGCTCTGGAGATTATCTAAACTGTTAGTGCTATAACTTTTTCTTATCAGATTAGACATGTTCACTGAGGATACAGCACCCAACACGTCGCGCTGTGCAACCTTTCCAAACGCTACATTAATGATGCTGTCCTTAGTTTGATTCAGCACACTATCTCTGGATTCCTGAACTTTAATCCTTGGTCCGGATTCCTGAGCCTGGGTTCCAAGCGCACCCAGAAAAGCGGCTAAAAGAACACCATAAGATCTTATATATTTTTTCTTCATGTTGTACATTATCTTAAGATTACCAACCTGGATTTTGTGTAAATCCCTCATAAATATTGACATCAGTTGTTGGGAACGGGAACCAGTAATGGCGGCTGGTAAATTTTCTTTCAAGTAAGACTGTTTCTCTGAAATTCTGAACGCGGGCATTCTTCGGATCAGCATATACCTGTGCATTTGGAGTTACGCGATCAAACTGAATAGCAGTCTTTAGTGTATAAGGCGACTTGTCAATCAATTTCCAGCGGCGCAGATCTACAAACCTGTGCCCTTCATAAGCTAATTCTACGGCCCGCTCCCTTCTCAACTCCTCACGAAATTTGTCTTGTGAGGCCAAATATTCAGGTGCGACATGCCCTACTCCTAAACCTGGCCTGTCTCTGACAAAGTTCACTGCGTCAACAGCCGTTTTAGTATAACTTGGAGCTTTTCCCTGGGGTGAATTATAGCCTTCGGAGGCTGCTTCAGCATACATCAGGTACATGTCAGCTAAGCGCAGGAAGCTAAAAACAACAACGTTGTTATTCCCGGTAAAGCCATCCCAGTTATTATTTAATTTGTTTATGTACTTAGAGAGCATATAGCCGGTGAAAGCAGCAGTCACACCATCGGCTGTTCTCATATGCCCGCCTGTAAATAAACTGGCATATTGCCTAAACTCGTTATTACCAACGTTAGCTGCATTGTTCACAGCCTTTTCACCGTCGAACATGATATCATGATAAAAACGTGGATCGCGGTCTCTCCAGGGATATTGAGGATCCCAACCAGATTGTGGATCTAGTTGTGGTTGTGAGGGATTTGGTATCGGACGACCATTCTTCATCCCATAATAACTGATATAATTTGCGGTAGGATAAACCTTCAAACCGGTACCCTTTATGGTTTGCGGACGATAGTCATTTATCTGATTGCCAGCAAAACGGAATTGATCCAGAGCATTTTCCTGAAAAATAGCCTCAACATACCTCTCGCCATTTACAACAGGCGCTCCGGGAATCAGACCGTTTTTAGCATAAGTTAAAGATATTTCAGTATAATTTGAAAATGGGACTAACCGATACCTGTTTGTAGATTCACAAATTTGCAACGCTTCTGCAAAAACATCGGCAGCCTTTTTACAATATTCTACATTGTATGCATTAACGCCGGTAGATTCCTCATTCATTAACGGGCTTCCGGCCCATAGGAAATTTTTTCCTAAAAAGCCAAGTGCCATTATCTTGTTGATACGACGATCGTTATTTCCTCTTGTAGCAGCACCAGCCGGAATCAGATCCCAGTCAAGAGGGAGCAAATCTGCTGCTTTTCTTAAATCAGCAGCTACTTTTTCAGCCGTTTCATGGTAATTTAACCGGGGGATACGAGGAGCCTGATCTGCAGGAAGCACTACATCAACATAAGGAAGTCCTCCCCAATATTGCATTAACATAAAGTGATTCCATCCGCGGAAAAAGTATAACTGTCCTTCAATAAGCTGTTTCTCCTCGGGGGTGGCATCAACCAGTTTATCCAGATTAGCCAGGCCAATATTGGCTTTGCGAATGCCATACCATGCAAGGCCATAAAGTGCGGCCTTATCATTCCTGTTATTATTATTGGCATTTCCGCCGGTATTAAACCAGGAACCAAATACGGAATTATAAATTCCAAAAAAGTCTCCCTGATCTATTCTGTAAGGCAATAACCTGGCGTCATTTGTCTGCCACAGTTCCTCCTCACCAAAGTTCCAGCTGTTATGCGCCGTTGATCCGCTGATTATAGGCACACCATTATATAATTCTTCTGTAAACCCTTGAAAATTCCGGAAATTTTGAAAAGCTTCGTCACTATCTATAGAAGTGGCCGGGGCCGCATCAAGATATTTTTTGCATGAACTCATGCCTACGCCAATCATCGCTACGATCAAAGGCATTAATATCATTTTATAATACTTTTTCATCTTATTCTATTAAAAATTTAAGTCGATACCCAGATTATAACGTCTCGTAGTTGGATAAGCCCCCAGAAGCGCCTGGCCTGCAGTGGCAAAGTTCGACTCACGATCATCAGGCATTTTGCTCCATACCCATAAGTTATTTCCGTTAATAAACAGTCTGGCAGATTTAACACCTATTCTGTTTATTGCCTTTCCACTTAATGTATAAGCTAACTCAATATTTTTTAACCGTATATAAGACCCGTCATATTGATAGCGTGTACCACCAGCGCCTTCAGGTTCTGCCCCCCAGCGAGGAAGAGCCACATCACCCTGACCAGTAACTGGGGACCAATATTCACCCTCTACGTAAGCTGTATTTGAAACAGAAGCGGTTTTAAACGTAGGGAAGTTAACGAAACGGGTTACGTTATTCGCGCCATAAAACTGTACAAAAACGTTCAAAGCTTTCCAGTCGAATCCCAGTGACGCATTGTACGTATTCTGAGGGGAACCAGCGTACCCGTAAGGAGCCTGATCAAAAGAATTTATAATACCATCGGCATTGTAATCAATGATATTATAATCACCCGGAAGTTTGAACTGGTCGTTACTATTGCGCTGTGTGCTTCCGTACACATCATCCCATGAACGTAAGTACCCGGACTCCATATATGATCTCACCTGTCCTAATTGCCAGCCTGCCTGCTTTTGATATTGCGGCAGCAGCTCTCCGTCATCACGAAACTTTACGGTATTCACTGCACGGGTAATATTTGTATTGGCCCATAAGCGGATATCTTTGTTCAACTTATAATTAAACCGTAACTCAAGCTCGAAGCCCTTTCCTTCAACTTCACCGAGATTTGCATTTGGTGCAGCTTGTCCGAA
>Ga0265780_10004836_pt1 | contig 17218 bp, 12 predicted proteins | sample P1T30metagenome_FD_192432 | JGI IMG/M metagenome (GOLD analysis project Ga0265780, IMG submission 192432) | Plant litter microbial communities from East Loma Ridge, Irvine, California - P1 T30 | ecosystem: Environmental > Terrestrial > Plant litter > Unclassified | place: USA: California...
CGCACGGTCGTCCGCGACATGCCGAACATCTCCGCCAGCCGCGCCTCGGAGGGTAGCCGGTCCCCCACCGCGAGCGCATCGCCGTTGATGATCTCGACGATCCCGGCATAGGCCCGGTCGGCCAGGCGCCCTTCGCTCATCATGTGCTCTCCGGATCGCTTGGAAGAAAAGGGTACGCTGTGAACCCGGCGGTTGGCCAGCGGGAGAGGGGACGGACAAGCTATCTGTAAGACAGCTGCGGCGTTTTTACCACAAAAATGCGGAGTGTTACGTTAACATCGCATGTTTCGGCTTGAACCTGTCCAACCAATCCGACTAGATGGACGGCGCGAAGACTCACAAGGAGCGTCGCTGAAATGGTCGACGCCGGCACGCGAACCGCGCGAATCCGCCGACACCATGAATGGGGAGAGGCTGTATGAAGATGATCGGGCATGAAGCGTTCATCGAGATTGCTCCGGCAGCGGATGCACCCGCACCGTTCGACCGGCTGACGCCGACGCAGCGCAAGGTGCTGGATGGTGTGTATTGCGGGCAGCTCAACAAGCAGATCGCGTTCGATCTCGGCATCGCCGAAGCGACCGTGAAGGCGCACATGACCGCGCTGATGCGCAAGCTCAAGGTCCACAACCGCACTCAGCTTGCCGTTACGGCGCAGGCGCTCGGCTGGAGCAACGGCATGTCGGCACATTGACTGCCGGGCGCGGGAGCGTGCGCGCTTTTGCAGATAAGGCGGCTTGGGTCTAAGAGGGCGGCATGACTCGTTCTACGTTCCTGCCCCTCATGCTCGTCGCCTGCTGGTCGACGGGGAGCTTCGCGCAGACTGCCACCACGCCCGCCCCGGCGGCGCCGAGCGACACGCGCCGCCTCAGTGATGCGGAGCGCGACGCCATCCTCGACAGCAACACCGTCGAAAGCGCCGCCGTCGCACGCGGAGAGGACGTGGAGTCGGAAAACGGCACGCGCGGTATCCACGGTGAGGTCGGCGCGATGATCGGATCGAACGGAACGCGCGCAGCCTACGGCACCGCCGCAGTCCCGCTCGGCGACAATGCCGGCGCGGTCGTTTCGTTCGAAAGCAGCCGCTTCGGCGGATACCGGCGCTAGGTCAGATCGGCTCGCCGGTGGCCGTGTCACGCGGGCGCGATGCCACCCAGCGTGAAGCAAGAAGATTGACGACGAGACCCGCCAGCACCAGCGCCGCCGCGATCAGTTTCCAACCCGGCAGCGGTTCGTGCAGCACGAACGCCGACGTGCCCATGCCGAACACCGGCACCAGCAGGGCGAGCGGCGACACCGTGGACGCGGGATGACGCGACAACAGCCACGCCCACACGCCATATCCGAACAGGGTATTGCCGATCGCCTGCCATAGCAGCGCCGCCCATGCACCCGGATGCGCTGTAGCCAGTGCCCTGCCGATCGTAGCCGGCCCCTCGATTGCCAATGTCGCCGCGCCGAGCAGCGGCACCGCGAACAGCGCCGCCCACACCGTCAGCGCAAGCGCCTCGCCGCGGCCGACCGAGCGGGCGATGTGGTTGCCGCTCGCCCAGCACAGCCCGGCCGCGACCACCAGTGCCACGCCCGCCGGCGTCGTCCCGCCATCTGCACGCACGATCAGCAGCGCCATTCCGGCCAAGGCGAGCAGCAACGCGATCACCTGCGGACCGCGCAACCGCTCGCCGTTCAGCACCACCGCGAGCAGGATGGTGAAGAACACCTGGCTCTGGATGACGAGCGAGGCGATGCCAGCCGAGATCAGCCCGCCCATCGCGTAGAACATCAACCCGAACTGCCCGGCGAACAGCAGGCATCCATAGAGCGCGATTCTGGCCCACGGCACCGCCGGTCGCGGCACGAACAAGGCCGCCGGCGCGAAGACCAGCGCGAACCGCAGCGTCGCGAACAGCAATGGCGGAAAGTCGGAGAGCGCCATGCGGACGATGGTGAAGTTGGTGCCCCAGATGGCAACGATCGCAAGCGCGAGCGCGAGGTGGCGGGGCGGCATCGTCGATCCTTCCGGGTGGGCGGCGGCGGGCCGTTACGCAGGCATCTGGACGAGAAACGGCGACCGGTCCATCACGCTTCCGCTGGCGTCTGGAAGCGCGCGCTTGCGCCGGGACGGATCGTTCTCGATCCGTTAGCGAGACATCGAACGGCCATGTTGCCACCGCCGCGCAAATGAACTGACCGTGCCGTCGCGAACGATCCGCACGAGGGCCTCGCGACCGGCAGCGCTCAGGGGCATCGCCGCGCGGGAAGGCGGCGGCGCCGCGAGACTCGCCGGCTGGTGCTCAGACAACGCGCTGTCGCGTTGCCGCCAGCGTCAGTTCCGGTCGGCCTGCGCCAGCGCGCTTGCCACCATCGCGGCGAGGGTTTCCTCGGCGCGTGCGCGGGTCGTCGGCTCCTTGGAGAGCAGATCGTGGCGGATCCATTCGGGGGCGCGGGCAATGACGGTGGTGATCGTCGCCTGGATACTGTCGTTCATCGCTGGCGCTATGCGGGCAGAGTATCGGCTTGGGCAACCACAAAAGATGCGTTTCCCGCGACTTGTTTGGGGCTGCCTGCGGGCGACGCGCTCGCAGTGTGTCCACCGCGTCGGTAGCGCTACGGGCCGCCGCGCATGGCCACAGCGCCGAATAGCGAAAGGCCGCCCCTTTCGGGACGGCCTTTCCATTGTCTACCAATTGCGGTCAGCTCAGCGGAGCTTGACCCCCATGGCGGAGGTCGAACCCATAATATCTGCCGCGATCGGCATATGACAATGAGACATCTGACCACCTCCTTTCCGTTGTTGACGATAGCAGCGATGTGGGGATGTCTCGCGCATGTTCAAGGCCGCTAACGGTGTGAAACTTAATCGCTTTCCACGACGCTGCCGCGCGCCTACAGGAAGCATATCCCCGGGGGGCCGCTGTTGCGCGGCTGAGAGGTGGGCAGCAGCCCACGACCCGCTGAACCTGATCCGGTCGATACCGGCGTAGGGAGGGTTGGCGGCAGGTCCGTCGTCCCTCCGTGTGGAGTGGCGACAAGACGATGATTTCCCGATCGACCCCTGCGGCGCGGCACCGGCGCGGCGCATGGCTGCGCTCTTCCGGCGTGGTCGCGTTGGCGCTCCCGGTTCTGCTGGCGACCCCCGTTCTGGCTGCGGCGCGCGACGACGCGGACCGTGCCGATCCCCCCACCCCGCAGGACATTCGCGTCGTCGGCCACCCTGACCCCGAGGGACTGCTGCCCGACCAGACCGCGCCCACGGCGGTGAGCGCGATCTCCACCGACTTCATCTCCAAACAGGCGCCGACGCTGAACGCGTTCCAGCTCGTCAACCTGCTGCCCGGTGCAAACGTGTCGTCGACCGATCCTTACGGCTTTTCCGCCACGTCCAGCCTAACGCTGCGCGGGCTTGGTCAGGATGAGATCGGCGTGCTGATGGAAGGCGCGCCACAGAACGATATCGGCTATTACTACGCCTATCCCTCGCAGTTCGCCGATGCCGAGAACCTCCGCCAGATCACGCTGGCGCAGGGCGCGGGCGACATCGACTCGCCGGTGGTCGGCGGGGCGGGCGGGCTGCTGTCGCTGGCGCTGGACAATCCTAGGGCGGAGCCGGGCGGGCTCGTCGATCTTTCGGTCGGTTCGTACGACCAGCGCCGCGCCTTCGTGCGGGTCGACAGCGGGACGATCGGATCGACTGGTCTCAAGGCGTTCCTCTCCTATTCGAACGCGCGCGCGGATAACTGGCGTGGCGCCGGCTATGATTTTCGCCAGCATGTCGATGCCAAGCTGCTGAACGAGTGGGGCGACGGCAATCGCGCCAGTATTTCGGTGTCGTTCAACGATGCCAATACGTCGAGCTATCCCAGCCCGACGCTCGCCGACTGGCAGGCGGAGGGTCGCGGCTTCAACTACGACAAGCATTACAGCGACGGCGACACCAATTACTGGCGGCTGTACCGCAGCCCGTTCCGCAACATCTACGTCTCCGCGCCGGTGCATGTGCGGCTCGGCGAGGGGCTGGATCTCGACAGCACGACGTATCTGCAATGGGGCTACGGCAATTCGCCTTACGGTACGCAGCTTGGCAGCGAGGGTAATTTCCTCGGCACCGAAGCGCTCGCGCCGATCGCGCTGCCCGGCGGGGTGGATGGCGTCGCGACCGTGCTGGGCAACTTCACCGGCGACCAGTTCCGGGGCGGCAACGTCAGCAAGCTGACCGTGCAGGCGGGCGCACACCGCATCACGGCGGGGCTGTGGTTCGACTATGGCACCGATCGCGTGCTGCAAACCTATACCCCGATCAACGCCGATGGGCGGCCGATCGACCAATGGGGGTATCAGGACAAGGCGATCCGCACCGCCGATGGCCGGCTGCTCGCTTATGAGAACGAGCGCACCATCACCGTCACCAAAAGCTTCTTCGTGGCGGACAGTATCACGCTGACCCCGCGACTGAGCGTCGATATCGGTTTCAAAGGCGTCGACGTGCTGCACAACGGGCGCAATTATCTGCCGGGGCCGCAAAGCGGTGTGCGGCTGGACAGCTTCGCCGCCCTGCCGCGTGCGGCGGTGCATTACCGGATCGACGACCGGCAGCAACTGTTCGCCAATGTCTCCACCAGCTTCCGCGCGCCCGACGAATATACGCTCTACAACGTGTATGATGCGGGCGAAGTCGCGGGGCAGGGCACCAACGCGCTCAAGAACGAATATTCGGTGTCGGAGGAGATCGGCTATCGCTACATCGGGCCGAACCTCTCGGCTTCGCTGACCGCGTTCCACTACCAGTTCCGCAACCGCCAGCTCGCCACCGTGATCGACAATGGCGGCGCGCTCATCAACTCGTCGATCAACGCGGGCGGGCAGACCTCCTACGGGGTCGACGGCGAGATCGACTACCGCCCGGCCAAGGGCGTCAGCATCTACGTTTCGGGCGAGTATCTGCATGCGCGCATCGACGACGATTTGACCGTTGGTGGCGATTACCTGCCGACCAAGGGCAAACGCGCGGTGTCGAGCCCCGACTTCCAGGTCGGCGTCGGCGGCACCTATGACGATAGCCTGCTGTTCGGCAGCTTCGCGCTAAAATATGTCGGGCGGCAATATGCCAGCTTCGTCAACGACGAGAGCATCAAGGGCTATGCGACGCTAGATCTTTCGATCGGCGTCCACCTCGCCGCGCTGATCGACGCCAAGCGGACCGACCTGCGCCTCAACGTCATGAACGCCACCGATCCGCACGTGCTGTCAGGCGTCGAGGCGATCAGCACCAACGCGCAGGACGTGACCGGCCGGGGCGGCACCGTCATCGCCGGATCGCCGCCGGCATATTATATCGGCAGCGGACGCGCGGTGATGGCGACGCTGTCGCGGGCGTTTTGATGTCGGCTGCGCCAGCGCATCTGGTGCACGGGATGGGCATGGCGCTGGCGGCGCCGATCTGGCCGGCGATCACTGCGAGCGAGGCCGAGAAGATCCTCGCGCACTTCCCCGCCGCGGGTACGCCCGTCGCCGTGCAATGGCATTCGCCGCGGCCGTTCTCGGCGGCGGCCCTGGTGCAGACCGAGCGTGGCGCGTTCCTGCTGAAGCGCCATCACCGGACGGTGCGTACGCCGGACGGTCTTGGTGATGAACATCGCCTGATCGCGCATCTCCGCACGGCAGGCGTGTCGGTGCCGGAGATCGTGACCACGCACGATGGCGCGAGTGCGTTTGTCGAGGGCGCGTGGACCTATGAACTCCAGCGCAAGGCACCCGGGCTCGATCTCTACCGCGATCGCCCGTCGTGGACGCCGTTCCTGTCGCACGACCATGCGCACGCGGCAGGCATGGCGCTGGCCCGGCTCCATCTCGCCGCGCGCGGCTTCGATGCGCCGGCGCGGGAGCCGCAGCCGCTCGTCGCCAGCTTCACCATCCTGCCCGCGTCGGACCCGCTGGCCGCCGCCGGGAACTATGTCGCCGCCCGGCCGGCGCTTGCCGCGTTTCTGGCGGGGCGGCCGTGGCGGCAGGAGCTTGCGCGGCTGTTCGCGGCGCACGGGCAAGGACTTGCCGAACGACTGAGCGGGTCGCCATCGTTGTGGACTCACAATGACTGGCATCCCTCCAACTTGCTGTGGACGCAGGACGGCGCGGTGCAGACCGTGTTTGACTTCGGCCTCGCGACCCGCACCTGCGCGCTCCACGATCTCGCCACCGCGATCGAGCGCACCGCAGTCGACTGGCTGCGATTGGGCGAGCATGGCGACCGCATGTCGGCCGATCCCGAAGCGGCGCTTGCCTTGCTGCGCGGCTACCACGCCATTCTCCCGCTCAACGCCGGAGAGGTGGAGACGATCGCCCGACTGCTGCCGCTCGTCCATGTCGAGTTCGCCTTGTCCGAAATTGACTATTTCCACGGCATCGTCGGCGATGCCGGCGACGCCGCGCTTGCCTGGGACGGCTATCTCGTCGGCCACGCCGAGTGGTTCCGCTCACGCAGCGGGCGTGCGTTCCTCGACCGCCTTGCGCATGCCGAACTGGCCTGATGTCGCCGCTCGAGATCATCGCCGCGGCGATCAGCTTTCTCGCGATCTGGCTGACCGCGCGCCGCCACATGCTGTGCTGGCCGATCAACCTCGTCGCCTGCGCGCTTTACTTCAAGCTGTTCCTCGACGTACGGCTCTATGCCGACATGGTGCTTCAGGCGCTGTTCGGGCTGGCGATCGTCTATGGCTGGTGGGTCTGGGCGCAGGGACGTGACGCCGCCGGCATCGTCCTGGTCCGTCCGCTCACCAAGTCCGGGGCGGCTGCTGGACTGGCGGCGGGCGCAGCCGGCGCGGTCGCGATCGGCTGGTTCACCAGCCACTACACCAATGCCGCCTTGCCGTGGATCGACGCGGCGCTGAGCAGTTTCAGCCTCGTCGCGCAATATTGGACGGCGCGGCGACACGCCGCCAACTGGCTGCTGTGGATCGTCGTGGACGTACTCTATGTCGGCATGTTCGCGTTCAAGGGACTGGTCCCGACCGCCGCGCTGTATCTGGCGATGACGCTGCTGGCAGTACGGGGATATTACGCCTGGAGCATTGCGCCACGTCGCCCGGAATAGGCAGCAACCCAGCAGCCTCCGTATCAGTACCTATTGCGGATAAAGTCTTAACCATAGTCAAGGTAGGGACAGTCACCTCGCTACGAAAGTCGTAGATGCCGCGCCGTATCCGTTCCCTGCTCACGTACCTCAGCGATGAAGTCACGGCCCACGCCCAGCAGGCCGAGGATATCGCCAGCCGTACCAACCTGCTCGCCCTCAACGCCACGATCGAGGCGGCACGGGCGGGCGATGCCGGGCGCGGCTTCTCCGTCGTCGCGCAGGAGGTCAAGACGCTTGCCGGCCTTGCGCGCAGCACGGCGGCGAACTTCCGGGACGACGTGCTCGGTTATCTTCACCACGGTGCCGACATCGCGGAAGAGCTTGCGCGCGATATCGAGGGCGGCCGGCTCGCCGATCTGGCGCAGTCGATCGCCGACACGCTCGCACGCACCATCTACGATCGCTCGATCGACATCCGCATGCTGGCGACCGACCATTCGATCGTCGAGGCGTTGCTGCTCGAACACAGCGCGCCTCGCACCGAAGCGCGTGCGCTCGAACGGCTGCGCGCGCTGCTGAAGTGTTCGCCCTATTTCCTCAACGCCTTTCTGGTCGATTCCGAGGGGCATGTTGCGGTCTGCGCACACGACAATGCCGCAGTCCGCAGCGTCAACTTCAAAGGCTATTCGCAGTTCGAGCGTGCGATCGCCGCGCCGCTCCCGGTCAAATGGATGACCGACGAGGTGTGGAAGAACCCCTGGTCGAACGATCGCAAGGTGCTGATCTTCGTCGCGCCGGTCCGGATCGAGGGCGCGACGATCGGCGCGTGCTATCTCGAATTCGATTTCGAGGGGCAGGCGTCCTCGATCATGAACGTCATCAACAAGACGGCGACCAACGCGGTCGCCTCGATCATCGATCCGCTCGATCAGGTCGTCGCCGCCACCGCGACCTATGGCTGGCATGCCAAGCACCCGCACGCCAGCACGGCCGGCGGCACGACGGTGCGTTCCTCCGACGGCCTCAATATCGCGCAGGCGCATGTCACTTCCGATCACGGTATCAGCGATCTCAACCTGCGCTGCATCATCGAGGAGCATATCGCGACCGAGCAGGAGATCGTCACCGCCCTCGCCAAGCGGCACCGCTGAACGCCGGCCTCACCCCCGCAGCACGGGGTGCGCCTGCAACGCGCCTGCGATCGCGTCGCGGAACGGCTTGGGGCGGAACTCGGCATCATAGGGCAGCGGCCGTTTGGGCAGGCCATCGGCGCGCGGGCGGAAGGCGTTGAGCCAGCTATACTTGTCGCTCAGCCCCCAGCACATCACCGTGCGGCATTGCGGATACGACAGCATCAGGTCGAGATAGGCGCGGACATGCGCGGCGACCGCCTGATCGCGCGGGCCGATCGCGCCGGGCAGCGGGTTGTCGTGCACATCCATCTCGGTAACGAGCAGGTCCAACCCCATGCCCGTCACCGCATCGAGGAACTGCCGCCACGCGCGCTCGTCGATATTGCCGAGCCCAGTCGGCGCCTCGCTGTATTTGCTGCCAAGGTGGCTCTGCACGCCGAGTGCATCGACCGGCGTGCCGCGCTTCTTCATACCTTCGAGCAGCCGCAGCACGGCGTCACGATGCTTGCCGTCGTCGGCGGTCCAACTCATGAAATCGTTATAGACAAGCTGCGCATGCGGGGCCGCCTGCCGCGCGGTGTGGAAGGCAAGGTCGATCGTCGCCTCCGCGCCACCGAGCGGGCGGGACAATGCGGTCTCGCGAAGCAGGCCGGTATCGGGGTCGATCGCTTCGTTCACCACGTCGAAGCTGTCCACCGCCGAAGCGTAGCGGGTGGCGACGGTGCGGACATGCTCGGCGAGCAGGCGTTCGGCTTCCTTGTGCGGGTCCGTGCCGAAATCATGCTCGACCAGCCATTTCGGGAACCAGCGCTCGTAATGCCACAGCAGCGTATGGCCACGCACGCCGAGCCCGTTCGCCTTCGCCCAGGCGACGATCGCGTCGGCGGCGCGGAAGTCGAAGGTCTTTGCGTCGGGGCGGGTGGCGACCCATTTCATCTCGCTTTCGGGCACGATCAGTCCGCACTGGGCGGCGTTGAGCGCGCGGTACGCCGGATCGGCGAAGTTCGCGCCGCCCATCGTGCTGCCGAAACGCCGCCCGCTCTTCCGCGCGATGGCGGCGAGCGACGCGGGCTGCGGCGCGGCGGCGAGTGGGCCGGAAACCGCGAGAGCGGCACCAGCGGCGAGCAGATCGCGGCGGCGCATCACAGCGTCACCGTCGCGAGACCAGCGATTGCCTGATCGCGCACGCCGTGAGTGGCGCTCGTCGTGAAGCCGCTGACCCGATCGAGCGCGAACACGCGGCCCCGTGGCGCGCGCACCGCGTAGAAATCGGCATCACGCACGTCCTCCAGCCGAAACGCGGGGCGGGGATCGGCCGCGATCGTCGCGACCTCAACATTGCTCATCCGTAGCCCGCGCGCATGGCGCACGAAGAAGCCGGTTGCAGGTAAATCGCCGAACATCGTAGCCTCCGGATACCCAAACTCATTCTCGGGCGGCACGATCCCCGCCATTGCCGCCGGCGCGCCACCGATATGCTGGAAATGGCAATCGCTGATCTGCACGTCCTCGATTGGATGATCGGGCAAGCCGGCGATCACCGAGGGCAGCAGGTTCGCACCCGAACTCGACACGTTCTGGATCAGCACGCGCTTGAGCGTGCCGATTTTCGCGCCCGCCGGCCCGCGCATCCGCTTGCCGAGCCGGAGGAACAACGGCCCGTCGACCGTGCCGCGCATCGCGATGTTGCTGATCGTCACGTCCTCGATCACCGCGCCGTCGACCGTCTCCAGCGCAATGCCGCGACTGTCCTCGATCACGCAGTTGCTGATCGTGATGTTGCGGAAGCCGCCGTTGGACTCGGTGCCGCATTTGATGCGCCCGTGGATGGTCTTGGCGAAATCGGCAGGCATCTTCTTCCAGCTGCCGTCGATCACCGAGCCGACCTGATAATTGCCGGTGACGTAGCAATTGGTGATCGTGAGGTTCTCGGTGAGGCGCGGATAACCAAGCGCGAAGCTCGACTTCGGGCAGATGCCGTCGTCATAGGGCGAGTTCACCGTGCAGTTGCTGACGCGCACGTTGCGGCAGCAGTCGATGTCCATGCCGTCGCGGTTGGTGTCGATCGTCAGATTGTCGACCGTAAGATTGTCGACGCCGGTGGCGAGGATGCCGAACCAGCCGCCTTCGAGCAGCTTGAAATCGCGCAGCAAAACGCCGTGGCAGTTCTTCAACGCGATCGCCTTGTTGCCGGTGCCGGGGCCGTTCGCGTCCTTGAGCCAACCATCCTTGCCGTCACCGCGCCCGAGTCCCTTGCCCCAGATCAGCCCGCCGCCGATGATGGCGATGTCGTGCAGGCCTTCGCCCCAGATCAAGCTGTTGCGCCAATGGCCGTGGCCGAAATCCTGAAACTTCTCGTATGCCGGGTCGATCGGCTCGGCGACGTCGTAGCCGGCGCTGCCCTGCGGGCTCGCGGCAAGGATGGTCGCGCCGGAGTCGAGATGGAGCGTCACCGCGCTCATCAGCCGGATCGTGTAGCTGGCGTAGGTGCCCGCCGGGAAATGCACGGTGCCGCCGCCACGCGCGGCCGCTGCCGCGATCGCGCGGTTGATCGCGCCCGTGTCGATGGTGCGCCCGTCGCCGCGTGCACCGAACTGACGCACGTCGAGCCAGCCCGCGTCCGCCGCGAACGCGCTGGAGGGCAACATCGCGGCCAGCGCCGCCGCGCCGCCGGACAGGAGAAGGTCTCGCCGCTTCATGAACATGCTCCGAAAAATGTCCCGGCCAGCAACGTGCCGGCCGGGAAGGAGGGAAGCGATCAGAACTTGGCGGTGATGCCGAAGAAGAACTCGGTCCCCATCACGTCGTAGGTCGCCGAGAAGGTGTTCGCGCTCGGCCCCTGCGTGGTGATCGGCGGGTTCAGGTTGAAGACGTTGTTGGCGCCGCCGAACAGCTGGAAGCTCTTCGCCACGTCGTAGTTGAACGACAGATCGAAATAGTTGCGCGACGGCAGCTTCGGATAGGCGATCGTGTTGAGCGCCGGGGTCGCGGTCGAACCCTGGCGCAGCGGTACAATATACCGATCGGTCGTCACCGGGCCGATGTAGCGATGGCGCAGCGACAGGCTGAGCGGGCCGGTCGTCCACGTCACGCGGCTGGTGCCGCGCCATACCGGCAGCGGCTGTCCGCAGGTCGGGCCGAACGATCCTTCGCAATGGTTCTGGATGTTCGGGAACGCCGCCACCGGCACCGAGGTGAAATCGTTCAGCCACGTGAAGCTGCTGCTGATGTCGAAGCTGCTGGTATCGCCCAGGCCTGGGAAGCCAAACTCCGTGTTGAAGCGATAGCGTGCGGCGAAGTCCAGGCCCGACGTTTTCAGCGATCCGGTGTTCGCGTTCAGGATCTTGGCGACATAGGGGTCGTTGATCTCGCCGGTGGTCGGGTTGCGGTTGATCGCCTGGCAATACGGGCTGCTCGCGTCCTGGATCACGTTGTAGCACAGGCTCAGCGTGTTCTGGAGACCACCGCCGAGCGAGGAGATCGCTCCGTCCAGCTTGATGGCGAAATAGTCGACGCTGAAGAACAGCCGCGGCGCGAACGCCGGCGTGAACACGACACCGGCGGTGTACGTGTCGGATTTCTCGGCGGCGAGGTTCGGGTTGCCGCCGAAATCGGCCGGGATGATCGTGTTGGGCTGCACGGCGGCAGTGAACACGTTCGCCGCCGGCACACCGGTCGCGACGCAGACTGCGCGCGCGGCGGCGGTCTGGAGCACGGCTGCGGCACGGCTCGAGCACGGATCGGTCGCCACGCCGGTCACCCGGTTCACGCCGCCGAACAGTTCCGAGACGTTCGGCGCGCGAATGGCACGCTGATACTGGCCACGGAACGCGACGCTCTTGTTCACGCGCCAGTCGAGCCCGCCAAGATACGTCCAGTTGCCGCCGATGCCCTTCAGGTCATACTTGGAATAGCGGAATGCCGCGTTCGCGGTCAGGTTGTCGATGAACGGCGTGTCGTGGATCAGCGGCACGCGGATTTCGCCGAAGCCTTCCTTCACGCCAACGCCGCCCTGCGTCGGCAAGCCCGGATTGAAGCCGGCCACGTCGCCCGAGGCGAGGAAGCTGTCGGGCGAGAAGGTCGCATCGGTCTGGCGCCATTCGAACCCGGCCGAGAAGCCGACCTTGCCCGCCGGCAGCGCGAACAGGTTACCGGTCAGGCTGCCCTGCGCGACCTGCTGCGTCGCGACCGTGGTGTTGGTCGCGCTGATGCGGATCGCGGCGGCGCACGCCTCGGTGATCCGTGCGCCGAAGATGTCGCACACCGGCGCCGCGCCGTTCTGCGACAGCACCGCCGCCTGCACGCGGCTGCGCGACAGCGCGTTCTGGAGCAGCAGCGTGTCCTCGCTATGCGAGTAGGTGTAATAGACGTCGTACTTCAGATCGGTGAGGAAGTTGTCGCTCAGATCGCCAAGGTTGCCCCGCAAGCCCCATGCGCCACGGAACACGTTGCGACGTTCGCTCGCCAGACGCGGACCGACCTCCACATAACGGCGACCGGCGATGATCGATGCGAGACCGTCGTTCGGGCGGTTGGTGTAGGACGCGGTGCCGGACGTAACGGTGGTCGGCCCAGCCTCCGAACGATCGAGCACGCCCAGCACGTTCTGGAGCGCGGGCGAGAGATACGGATTGTTGACGTTGAACAACGTCGCCGAACCGATGTTGGTCGGCGCCAGTCGCGCGTTCACCTCGTTGTGGCTGTAGTGCAGCTCCATGTAACCGGTGATATGATCGTTGAAATCATAATGACCGAAGCTGTTGATCATCCAGCGCTTCTGCGGCTGGATCAGGTAGTTGTCGGGGCCGTTGTTGAAATCGTCCTGCGGGGTGAGGGCAGGGCGCGCGGCGGTGCCGCCGTTGTCGAAGGTGAACCCGCGTGAGCCGAGGCCCGACAGGCCGGCGGCGGCATAGGCCGCGTTGAGCGCGGTGTTCGATCCGCCCGCTGCCGGAAGCCCGGAGAAGCGGCCGTTGGGAATGTCGCCCGAACCGCTGGCGATGAAGCCGAGCTGCCCGCCACCGGCGGTGCAGCTCTGCCCACCGGTCGGCGTGAACGGCGTGCCGGGGCGGCTCGCGCTGCCCGAGCCGGGCGCGACGCAGCCGTCGGCAAGGCTCAGATACGCGAAGCTGCCGCGCTCGCCACGCGTGATCGAGCCACGGTTGAGATAGTTGCCCGAAACGACGAGGTTGCCGCGCCCTTCGGAGAAGTTGCCGCCCATCGTCAGATCGAAGTTATAGGTCGGAGTGCCGGTCGGCCGGTCGACGTTGACCTGCGCGCGGCCCTCCACTCCCGAGAAATCGTCGCGCATGATGAAGTTGATGACGCCGGTGATTGCGTCTGAACCGTACACCGCCGAGCTGCCGCCCGTGACAATTTCGGTCCGCGCGATCAGCGAGGACGGAATGGTGTTGAGGTCGGTTACCTGCTCAGGCCCGAAGATCGCGAAACGGCGGCCATTGACGAGCACGAGGTTGCGGGTCGAGCCAAAGCCGCGCAGGTTCACGTCGGCGTAGCCGCCGGGCACGGTGTTCGAAGTGGCGCCGCCAAGCTGCGACCCGACGACCTGCGGCACCTGTTCCAGCGTGCGATCGATATTGACGTTGCCCGAAAGCTTGATGTCTTCCTGGTTGAAGACGTTGACCGGCGTCGAGGCGTCAAACCCGGTGCGGGCGATGCGCGAACCGGTGACGATCACGTCCGCCGCGACAGGTTCGGTCGATGTCGCCCCATCGGCGTTCACCTGGCTGCCGGCCTGCCCGTTGGGATCGGCGACGGTGCTCGTCTGGGTCGGAACGCTGCTCGGCGCGGTGACGGACGTCGCCACATCCGGAACGGATTGCGGCACGGTCTGCGCGGTAGCTGCAGGTGCCAGCGGCAGCGCCAGCATGATCGAGGTCGTACCGGCGAGCAGCCGTGTACGCGTGTTCCAAATCTTCAGCATTTCTATCCTCCCTTTGCGGCTCTTGCCGAACCGAATTCACCCTGACGAGCAGCGGCGTTCGCGCCATCTTCGCCTCTGCCAACGACGGTAGCGCTATCATGCTAGCGCTGGCAGAAGGCTCTTGTTGCGGCTCGCCTCTATGATATTGAGGCAATGTTCGTCAAGAGAGCCGTATCGGGGGCCACATCAAATCGCGAGGAGAGCGCAAACATGATTTCTACCCGGATCGGGTCGCGCTGGTGTTCGGCGCTTGCACTGGCTGCCGTCGCCGCATCCTCCTCCGCCGCGCCGCAAAACGCAGGAGTGACTTTCACCAACCCGATTCTCTATGCGGATTATTCCGATCCCGACGCGATTCGTGTGGGCCGGGATTATTATCTCGTCGCCTCCACCTTCCACTTTTCGCCCGGCCTGCCGGTGCTGCACTCGCGCGACCTCGTGCACTGGACGATCATCGGCCATGTTCTGCCCAAATTGCCGTTCGCACCACAATACGACATGCCCGGCCCCCACACGCTGACCGATGCGACGTCCAAGCCGATCGGCGGCACGCGCTACGCAAGCGGCGTTTGGGCGCCGTCGATCCGCTTCCACGCCGGCAAGTTCTTCGTGTACTGGCCCACACCCGACGAAGGCATCTTCATGGCCACCGCAACCAACCCGGCGGGCCCGTGGAGCAAGCCGGTTGCTGTCATGGCGCAGGCCGGGCTCGAAGATCCGTGCCCGTTCTGGGATGACGACGGCAGCGCGTGGCTGGTCCACAGCCGCACCGGCGCCGGCCCGCTGATCCTGCACCGCATGAGCGCAGACGGCACGCGCGTGCTGGATGCCGGCACCGTCATCGTCGAGGACAAGGTGCGGCTGCCGACGCTGGAGGGGCCGAAGCTCTACAAGCGGAACGGCTGGTATTACATCTTCGCGCCGTTCGGCGGCGTGTCGACCGGCGCGCAGGCGGTCGGCCGCGCGCGCGACATTCGCGGGCCGTATGAATGGCACACCGTCCTCAAGCCCGGCACCAGCGGCGTGCAGGGGCCGCATCAGGGCGCCTGGATCGAGACGCCGTCGGGGCAGGGGTGGTTCATCCACTTCAACTCGACCGGCGCGTTCGGCCGGATCGACTATCTCGAGCCGCTGCGCTGGGTGGACGGCTGGCCGATCGTCGGCGCGCCAATTCCCGGCGATGCCGAAGCCGGCCAGCCGGTCGCGAGCGCGCCGATGCCCGACACTGGCAGCCCGCCCACGCACGATCGTATTCAGGCGTCGGACGATTTCGCCTCGGCGAAGCTCGGCCTGCAATGGGAATGGAACCACAACCCGGACGACCGGGCATGGAGCCTCACCGCCCGGCCCGGCTGGCTGCGGCTGAATGCGCTGCCGGCGCAGCACCTCGTCACCGCGCGCAACACGCTGACGCAGATCCTGCAAGGCCCGGCGAGCCGCATCACCACCCGGATCGACGTGACGCGCATGGCCGATGGCGAGCGTGCCGGGCTGTCGCTGTTCGGCGTCGGCCCGAGCTGGATCGGCGTGGTGCAGGCCGGGGCCACGCGCCGCATCACGCTTGCCTCGAAAGGCATCGAGACGGCCGGGCCGCCGCTCACCGCCACGACGCTGTCGCTCCGCGCCGAGGTCGCGCCGGAACAGACTGTGCGGTACAGTTACAGCCTCGACGGCGCACGCTTCACGCCGCTTGGCGAGGCGATCCCGCTGGCGAAGTTCTCGTGGTGGAAGGGGTCACGACCGGCGTTGTTCACCTTCAACGCAGGAGGGTTGGGCAACACAGGAGGGTCAGGCAATACAGTCGGGTCAGGCGGCAGTATCGACGTCGACTCGTTTTCGGTGGAACGTCCATGATCGTCGGTCGTCGCCCGTTCCTCGCCGGTGCCGCCGCCGCGATCGCGCTGCCCGCCACCGCGCGCGCGGCACCCGCCGCGCCGACCGCACCGGTCTTCACCACCGCCAACGTCCGCTGGCAGGATGCCTATGACAAGGCGCTCGCCGTGCTTGCCGGTAACGTGCGCGTGCTGCCCTACATCCCCGATCCGGTGCTGATCGAAGGGTCGGTCTATCAGGGCATCTGGCAGGAGTGCGGCCCGCACGAGGCGCTGGTCTATCGCCATTGGCGACCCGACGTGGCGCGCTCCAGCCACATGACCTTCTTTGCGCTGCAACGTGCCGACGGCCAGTTGCCGGCCAACAACAAGCTTACCGAGACCGGCTTCGGCCAGATCCAGATGGTCGTGCCGATCGCCGCAACGGCCTGGGAAGTCGCGCGCGCGACCGGCGATCACGAATTGCTCGAAACGGCCTACCGCGCCTGTTCGGCGTGGGACGGCTGGTTGATGCGGTACCGCAATACGCGCGGCACCGGGCTGGTCGAGGGGTTCTGCACCTACGACACGGGCCATGACAACAGCCCGCGCTGGAAAGGCGTGCCCGATCAATGCCCAAACAAGGAGGCAAAGCATTTCCCGCCCGGCGTCGGCCTGCCACGCTTGTGCCCGGACCTGTCGGCGACCGTTTATGGCGGCCGCCGCGCGCTCGCCGAAATGGCACGCGCGCTCGGCCGTACCGCCGAGGCCGACCACTGGACAGAACAGGCCGACACAATCCGCCGGCTGATCCTCACCCGGCTCTACGTGGCGGAGGATGCCGCCTTCTACGATCGTGACGCGGCGGACAGGTTCGTGCGCGTGCGTGGCGACATCCTCACCCGCATCGCCGGGGAACATGTCGTCGATCAGCCGGTGTTCGATGCGATGTGGCAGCGCCAGCTTGGCAATCCCAAGGCGTTCTGGTCGCCGTTCCCGTTCCCTTCGATCGCGCTCGACGATCCGGGCTTCGTGCGACCGATCCCGCGCAACAGCTGGGGCGGCGCCGCGCAGGCGCTGACCGCGCTACGAACCGGGCGCTGGATGGACCATTACCGCCGCTCCGCCGAACACCGCACGTTGATGGACCGCTGGTGCGAGGCGATCCAGAAAGACCCCACTTTCCGCCAGCAGATCGACCCGCTTACCGGCGCGTTCACGCAGGCCGACGCGCCCAATTATTCGCCCGCAGCGCTGGTGATGGTCG
>Ga0265780_10004838_pt1 | contig 17217 bp, 17 predicted proteins | sample P1T30metagenome_FD_192432 | JGI IMG/M metagenome (GOLD analysis project Ga0265780, IMG submission 192432) | Plant litter microbial communities from East Loma Ridge, Irvine, California - P1 T30 | ecosystem: Environmental > Terrestrial > Plant litter > Unclassified | place: USA: California...
TCGCGGCCATCATCTCGACGGTCTCGATCGGGTACTTGCCCGATGCGGTCTCGGCCGAGGTCATGACGGCGTCGGTGCCATCCAGCACGGCGTTGGCGACGTCGGACACTTCGGCGCGGGTCGGCACCGCGTTGACGATCATCGACTCCATCATCTGGGTCGCGGTGATCGCCAGCTTGTTCGAATCGCGCGCCATGCGGATCATGCGCTTTTGCAGCGCCGGCACGGCGGCGTTGCCGACTTCGACCGCCAGGTCGCCACGGGCGACCATGATGCCGTCGGACGCGTCCAGGATCTCTTGCAGCAGCGGAATCGCTTCGGCGCGCTCGATCTTGGCGATCATCATCGGCTTGTGGCCGTATGGCTCGCCGGCGATATTGGCCAGCTGGCGCGCCATTTCCATGTCGGTCGCGCTTTTCGGGAACGAGATGGCCAGATAGTCGGCCTGGAAGGTCATCGCGGTCTTGATGTCTTCCATGTCTTTCGACGTCAGCGCCGGCGCGGTCAGGCCGCCGCCCTGGCGGTTGATGCCCTTGTTGTTCGACAGTTCGCCGCCGACCTTGGTCGTGGTGAAGATCTCCTGGCCGACGACACGGTCGACCACCAGCACGATCAGGCCGTCGTTGAGCAGCAGCTTGTCGCCCGGCTTGACGTCGCGCGGCAGCGCCTTGTAGTCGAGGCCGACGCGTTCCTGGTTGCCCAGCTCGCCGTTCTCGCCCCACTTGGCGTCCAGGATGAAGCGGTCGCCATTGTTCAAGAAGATCTTGCCTTCTTCAAACTTGCCGACGCGGATCTTTGGACCCTGCATATCGGCCATGATGGCCACTTCGCGGCCGCACTCCATAGCGGCGCGCCGTACCAGGGCAGCCCGATCGATATGGTCCTGCGCCTTCCCGTGCGAGAAGTTCAGGCGCACGACGTCGACGCCGGCGCGGATCATTTTGACGAGAATATCGAAGTCGGTCGACGCAGGGCCGATGGTTGCGACGATCTTGGTGCCACGGTACATGGATTGTCCTTGTATATAAAAACAAAGCGCAGACTGGCTGCGCTAGGGTCTCGAGTTGACTCTACTGGGCGCTACGTTGCAGCAGAATGTCGACCGCCGGCAGGGTTTTACCTTCCAGGAATTCCAGGAAGGCGCCGCCGCCGGTCGAAATGTAGCCGATCTGGTCGGCAATCTTGTATTTTGCAATCGCGGCCAGGGTGTCGCCGCCACCGGCGATCGAGAAGCCCCGGGACCCGGCGATGGCCAGCGCCAGGGTCTTGGTGCCCTCGGCGAACTGGTCGAATTCGAACACACCGACCGGACCGTTCCAGACAATGGTGCCGGCCTTGGCGACCTGCTCGGCCAGCATGGCGGCGGTCCTGGGGCCGATGTCGAGGATCATGTCGTCGTCCATCACGTCCTTGACGTCCTTGACGGTGGCAGCCGCGGTCGGGGCGAACTCTTTCGCGCACACGACGTCGACCGGGATCGGCACCTGCGCCCCGCGCGCGGACATCTTGTCGATGATGGCCTTGGCCTCCATCACCAGGTCGTTCTCGACCAGCGACTTGCCGATGTTCAGGCCAACGGCCTTCATGAAGGTATTGGCGATGCCGCCGCCGACGATCAGGTTGTCGACCTTGTCGGCCAGGCTTTGCAGGATGGTGAGCTTGCTCGAGACCTTCGAGCCGGCGACGATGGCCAGCAGCGGACGCTGCGGCTGGCCGAGGGCCTTGCCCAGGGCGTCGAGTTCGGCGGCCAGCAGCGGGCCGGCGGCCACGACTGGCGCGAATTTCGCGATGCCGTGGGTGGTCGCTTCGGCGCGGTGGGCGGTGCCGAAAGCATCGTTCACGTACACATCGCACAGCTTGGCCATCTTCTGCGCCAGCTCGTCGCTGTTCTTCTTCTCGCCCTTGTTGACGCGGCAATTCTCGAGCAGCACGACCGAGCCCGGTGCGACCTCGACGCCGTCGACCCAGTCCTGTTTCAGTTGAACGTCCTGGCCCAGCAGTTCGGACAGGCGCCTGGCGACCGGCGCCAGGCTGTCTTCCGGCTTGAATTCACCCTCGGTCGGACGGCCCAGGTGGGACGTTACCATCACCGCTGCGCCCGCCTTGACGGCAGCCTGGATCGCCGGCACCGAAGCGCGGATGCGCGTGTCTTCGGTGATATTGCCAGCGTCATCTTGCGGGACGTTCAGGTCGGCGCGAATGAAGACGCGCTTGCCCTGCAGCGCGTGTTGATCGATCAGGTCTTGCAAACGGGTGAAACGGAGAGCAGCGTCCATTGGTCAGCGTGGCAATAGTGAAAAAACGTCATTGTACATTAGCTGACCGAGGGGAAAACGTGCAGGACGCGCAGCAGCGTAAAGACAAGCATGCCGAATAAAATTGTCAGCAACATATTACGGCGCCACACGTAGAACAGGAAGGCGGCCACGCCCGCCAGCAGCTTCGGATTGGCCAGCGTGAACTGGGTCTCGCCATGCGCATCGATCAGGAAATCGGGCCCGATGATGGCCGCCAGCGCGCAGGCCGGGGCGTAGCGCAGCATCTCCTGCACGCGCGGCGGGATGGTGACGCGGTGGCCGATCAGCCAGAACGAGCTGCGGGTGGCGGCGGTGGCCACGCACAGCACGCCGATCACGACCCAGATTTCCCAATCAGCCACGGCGCACCTTCACTTTCGCCAGGGTCTCTTCGATTACCATCGCGGTGACCATTCCGACCAGCACCGCCAGCAATAGACCCAGCTTGTACGGCAGGTCGTACGCCAGCACCGACACCGCGCCCGCCACCAGCACCCCGCACAGGGCGGCGTGATTGATCATCAGCGGCACCATGATGCACAGGATCGCCAGCGTGCCGGCAAAACCCAGGCCCCATTCGGCGGGAATGGCGCTGCCCACGAAGATGCCGATGACCGAACCGATCTGCCAGGCGAACCAGTTCGGGAACATCAGCCCCTTGAGATAGGAGAGCTTGCCGACGACCGGTTCCAGCGTCGGGAAGCGCTGCAGGAATAGCGCGACAGTCAGGTCGCCCGAGATATAGCCGAGATAAAAGCGCTGGCGCCACGGCAGGTGGGCGAAATGCGGCCCCAGCAGCGCGGAAAAAATCACGAAACGCAGGTTCACGACCAGGGCGGTGGCGAAGATGACCCAGATCGGCGCCTGGGCCGCGATCAGCGGCAGCGAGGCCAACTGGGCCGAGCCGGCGAACACCAGCAAGGTCATGCCGAGCGCCTGCGGCACCGAGAGGCCGCTCTTGACCATGGCGATGCCGACCACCATGCCCCAGGCGGCGATGCCGAACAGTGTCGGCAGGCCGGTCTTGAAACCGTCGTTCCAGGCCGCGCGGTCCGGCGCGTCGCCGATGGAGGGATGAAGCCGGACCGGCTCGTCGGCCGCGCTCATGCACTGGCCTGTGTGGTGTTCCTACAACGACGGCCGCTGCTGGCGGCGATGGTGGAGGACGTGGAACAGAGGGGCAAGAAACGCATTATTGGATGTGGCGCCAGGATCAGCGCCGAATATAACAGGCGGCGCGCGGACTCTTTATGTTGAGTGCATTATTTTACGGTCATTTCGACAATAGAGGGAATCCGTTAAAATCCTGTCTTTGCCCAACCTGCCTGACGGAGAGAACCAGATGAACCAAAAGACGATGCCCGTGGTGGAGCTCGAGGCCAAGGACCTGCCGGCCCACTGCCCCAACCCGGCGATGCCGCTGTGGTCGTCGCACCCGCGCGTCTTCCTCGATTTCGACCACCACGGCGATGCGAAATGCCCGTACTGCGGCACCCAGTACCGACTGGCGCCGGGCACCGTGCTCAAGCACCACTGATTTCTCCACGAGGCACTGCGGTGCCTCTTTTTCATGCACCATCGTGCCTGACAACAGCTAGGGTCAGGTCTGACATTCGGACACGACCTCAACAGCTAGGGTCAGGTCTGACATTCGGACACGGCCTCGACAATGAGCAATTTTTAAAGCTGAGGTCGTGTCCGAATGTCAGACCTGACCCCGCTGGTATGTAACTCCGCTGGCATGCACTACATCGCACCGAAATGGCTGCCTGGCGGCCACCTGCAAACCATCTATCCGGCGACCTGTATCGCCAAGCCGCCCGTCGCCTATCGCCGCGAGCGCTGGCACAGTGCGGACGGCGATTTCGTCGACCTCGATTTCGTGGATGGCGAACCGGGCCAGCCGCTCGTGGTGCTGTTTCACGGGCTCGAGGGGTCGTCGGACAGCCATTACGCGCGCTCGCTGATGGCGGCGCTGGCCGCACGCGGCTGGTCGGGCGTGGTGCCGCATTTTCGCGGCTGCTCGGGCGAGGCCAACCTGGCGCCGCGCTTTTATCACTCGGGTGACGCCGGCGAAATCGACTGGATCTTGCGCAAGCTGCATGCACGCCATGACGGCGCGCTGTACGCGGCCGGCGTCTCGCTGGGCGGCAATGCGCTGCTGCGCTGGCTGGGCGAATCGGGACACGGCGCCGCGATCGTCGCAGCGGCGTGCGCCGTGTCGGCGCCGCTCGACCTTGCGCGTGGCGGCGAAGCGCTGTCGTCCGGCTTCAACCTGCTGTATACCCGGATGTTCCTGCAGACGCTGAAGCCCAAGTGCCTCGCCAAGCTGGAGCAGTTTCCCGGCCTGTTCGACCGCTCGGCCCTGCTTGCCGCGCGCGACCTGTACGCCTTCGACAACGTCGTCACGGCGCCGCTGCACGGCTACCGCGACACCGACGACTACTGGCACCGCGCCAGCGCGCGCCATGTGCTGCACGAGATCACCGTGCCGACGCTGGTGCTCAATGCGAAGAACGATCCCTTCCTGCCCGGCGTTCACCTGCCGAGGTCGGCGTCGACGGCGGTGACGCTCGAGTATCCGCAGCATGGTGGGCATGTCGGCTTTGCGGTCGGCCCCTTCCCCGGGCGGATCGACTGGCTGCCGCGGCGGATCCTGCAGCATTTCGACAGCGCCGGGGTACAGGCGCCGGGCACCCGGGCGCTGCCCACGCCCGAGTTGTGCCAAGCTGGCTGACACCATGGACGATATCGTAAAACAAGCAATGGCCAAGTGGCCGAACGTGCCGCACTGCTACGGCTGGCTGGCGCTCGACGCGCGCGGCGGCTGGCGCATGCGCGACGAAGCCGCCCAACATGCCAATGCGCCCGGCGACCGCCTGGCCAATGCGGCGCTGGTGGGCTTCATCAACCGCAATTACCTGCACGACGAGCGCGGCAACTGGTATTTCCAGAACGGGCCGCAGCGCGTGTATGTCAACCTCGAGGCGACGCCGTTCATCGCCCGCACCGATCCGCAGCAGGGGCTTGTACTGCAGACGGGGCAGGCGCTGGCGGATGTCGAGCATGTGTACCTGAGCGAGGCCGGCGCGGTGGTGTTCGTAAGCGGCGAGATCGTGGCGCAACTCGATGACCGCGACGTGGCGCAGGTGCTGGCGATGCTCGAACTCGATGGCGTGGCCGCGTCGGACGAGGCGGTGATGGCATGGCTCGAAGGCAGCGGCGGCAGCTTGATGCTGCCGTGGAATGGCAAGGCCATCGAGGTCGAGCGCATTGCGGGCGGGGATATGCCGCACCGCTTCGGCTTCAGGCAGTTGCCTGCGCCCGGCTGATCAGCTGTCTTCTTCTTCCTTCTTCTCTTTTTCCTGCTGCGCCTTGAGCTCCCGCTCGCGCGCATCGATCACGGCCTGGTCGTAGAACGACACGTCGCCCGCCTTGCGCGCCAGCTCGAGCTGGGCCACGGCGGCCGGCACGGCGCCAGCGAGCACATACGATTCGGCCAGCGCCATGTGCTGCAGCGCGATCTTGCCCTGCTTGGCATAGGTCTTGGCCAGCAGATCCTGCAATTTGTATTCCTCGCGGTACTGCTGGGCCTGGTCACGCAGGAAGCGCGCCGCCTCGTCGTACCTGGCGGTGGCGATCAGCGCCTCGGCATACTGGTGCGTCAGCGCGCGCGACAGCGGGAAGCGCTGGCGCGCCGCCTCGGCATCCTTGACCGCTTCTTCGAGCATCGACGCCGGCTGCCCCGGCGCCATCTTGATCTCGAGCGCCAGCCCGGCGAACATGGTCGCGCCGTCGCCGACGTTGGACGCCACCGACAACACGCCTTCGCGCGGCTTCACCGTCTCTCTCGCCTTGTCGAGCCAGCGCTGCGCGCCGGCCAGGTCCTGCTGCTTGAGCGCAAGGTAGGCCAGTCCGTACTGGGCGCCGGCCTGCTGCTGGCGGTGGGTTTCCTTCAACTGGGTCTCGAACGCCAGGCGGGTTGCGCGAATTCCCTGTTCGCTCATGTCCTGCAGCACACGGATGCGCGCGCGCACCAGGTGGAAATCGAGGCTGTCGACGCGCTGCTTCTTGGGGATCTCGCGAATCCGCGCCTGCATGTCGGTGATGCGCTCCTGGGTCAGCGGGTGGCTGCTCAGGTTGCTCAAGCCGGCGGGCAGCTCGCCATAGAGTTTGCTGGCCGTCTGCAGGCGGCGGAAGAAGGCCACGATGCCGGTGGTGTCATAGCCGCCCTGCTCCATGATCTGGAAGCCGACGCGGTCGGCCTCGCGTTCGGCGTCGCGGCTGAAGTTCAGCTGGCGCTGCACCACCAGGCCCTGGCCGCCCATGAGCACGCCCATGGCGGCGTCCGACCCGGCCTTGGCGGCCAGCGCCGCCAGGATCATCGAGGCCAGCGGCAGCAGCACGTCCTGGCGCTGCTGGCCCAGCATGCGCGCGATGTGGCGCTGGGTAACATGGCCGATCTCATGCGCAATCACGCCGGCCAGTTCGGACTCGGACTGCGCCGCGATGACCAGGCCCGAGTGCGCGCCGATGAAGCCGCCCGGCAGCGCGAACGCATTCAGGGCGGCGTCGCGCACCGCGAAGAAGTGGAAGTCGGCATTGGTCTCGCCGCGCGAGCCCGGCACGGCGGCGACCAGGCCATTGCCGAAGTTGTTCAGGTATTCGGAGATCGGTTCGTCGTCGAGGTAATCGCGGTCGCGCCGGATATCGCGCATGATTTCTTCGCCGAGCTTGCGCTCGACCACGGGCGACAGGTCGACGCGCGCGGTGTCGCCCAGCGTGGGCAGGCGCGTCGAATCGGGCCGCCTGAGCACATCGGACTGGGCAGCGACGGGGAATGCGGCCGCCGTGCACAAGGCCACGACGGACAGGACAGGGCGCCAGCGGCGCGCGCTTGCTGAACGGACGACAGATTTCACGGTGCTATCATACCTCCATCCGTGCGCATCTTGCTGCGCGGAGAACCATTTCCTTACCTGACAATACCGACCGCGCAATGAGCAATACGATCCCGACCGCAGACCATTTGACCCACTTCGACGCCACCGGCCAGGCCCATATGGTCGACGTCGGCGCGAAACAGGATACGCACCGCATCGCCGTGGCGGCCGGAACCATCCGCATGAAGCCCGAGACGCTGGCCCTGATCACGTCGGGCAACGCCAAGAAGGGCGATGTCATCGGCATCGCGCGCATCGCGGCGATTATGGCCTCCAAGCGCACCAGCGACCTGGTGCCGCTGTGCCACCCGCTGCCGATCACGCGGGTGGCGGTGGATTTCGAGATCGACGACGCCAACAACAGCGTGCATTGCCGGGCGCAGGTGGAGACCATCGGCAAGACCGGGGTCGAGATGGAAGCGTTGACCGCGGTGCAGGTGGGGTTGTTGACCGTGTACGATATGTGCAAGGCGGTCGACCGGGGCATGGTAATGACCAATATCCGCGTGCTCGAGAAGCACGGCGGCAAGAGCGGGGACTGGACTGCGCAGCTGGACGCTTGAGCACCTGCTCAATGCTGTAGACAACGTCAATACTCGGCCTATACTGAGGGGCGACGCACTGTCGCGTCGTTCCCACTTCAACCTGCTTCCGCCGAGAGGATGTGCCATGACGAATGCATACCCGCAATTCACTGCCGCGACTGCCCAGCTGAACGCCCTTCCCTACCAGGATGCATTCCTCAAGATTGCCAACGTCTATGCGGATTCGACGCGTGCCAGCGCCGAGCAGCTATGGGTCAGCTCGTCCAAGATCATCATGGAAGAGAGCATGAAGGCCTTCATCGCCGCGTCGCAATCGTGCGCCGAAGCGCTGACCCGCAATGCCGTGTCGGTTCAGCAGCAGTCGTTCGGCCGGCTCATGAGCGCCAACCAGAGGGCGGTCGAGATCATGGGACAGAGTTTTGCCGACGCCCTGCGCACTGGCTGGAAACCCTCACGCTGACCGGCCGCGGCCCAGGCCAGGCTATAGGCGAGACCGCGTCGCTGCGTTGTAGCAGCTGGGTCCTTGCATGCACGTAGCTGCAACAGCATTCCGGGCCGTCACTGCCCGGATGGAATATTTGCTATCGTCCATCGGCCACAAAAAATGACATCCCAACCATTCCATTAGGAATGCTGCTGGTATCATGTCATCTTTTCTCCATGGCAATGGTAGCAAGCTTGTTTTACCGATATGAATAGCGCTCAAGCGCATGAGCTGAAGCCCCAGGAATTCGAATTCGACACGCTGAACATGCAGGTGGGCGTGCGTTTGCAGCTCATCACCCACCGGCGAGTCAAGCCGGTCCCGCATTTCTCTTACCTGATCGGCTATCTCAGGGACGAGTACCTGATCGTCAAGATTCCCTTCGACGACGGCGTCCCGATCGGCCTGACCGAAGGCGAACGCGTGACCATCCGCGTGTTCTCGGGCGTGAACGTATGTTCATTCGCCTGCACGGTCGAGCGCGTGTTCGCGCGGCCCCTGTACTACGTCCACCTGTCCTTCCCGACGTCGATCCAGGGCACCAGCCTGCGCGGTGCGATGCGCGTACGCGCCGACCTTCCGGTACAGGTGAGCGGCGTGCAGGACGGTGCGGCGCCGATGGAATGCCTGCTGGCGAATGTGTCGGTGACCGGTGCGCGCATCGATTCGCCCCTGCCCTTGCCGCCGCAACAGGACATCGTCGACCTGCAGTTCACGCTATCGATCCCGCCCGACAACCAGGCAGCGCAGGTGCGCACCAGGGCGACGATCAAGAACCTGGCGGTCGGCAAGCCAGCCGCGGGCCAGACCGAGATGTACAGCTATGGCGTGCAATTCACTGGCCTCGACCCAGTGCACTACACGCTGCTGCAGAACATGACCTACGAGGCGCTGCTGGCCGACCGCGGCAGGATCGTCTAGCGCCTGGCGGCGCGCGAGCGCGCGAGGCCTCGGCCTGGGTCAGGCCCACCCTTTCGGCAAGGGCAATCCTTCCGCGATTGCCAACCGCTCCATCGCGCCTTCGAGCACCACGCGCGCCCTGCCCGAGGCCAGCGCCAGCTCGGCGTGCATCGCCGCGTCTTCCGGGTTGCGCGAGGCGCACTGCTGGCTGTAGCGCTCGAAACTGTTCACCATCAACAGCAGGTCGGACAGGTGGCGCGGACATTCGCAGCTCAGGCGATTGCCGGCGGCCGTGATATTGGCCAGGTCATCGTCGTCGAAACGCGGCGGCGCGATGGCGGCGGCTGGCGCGGCCTGCAGCGCCGGGCGGTGGCCGGTCAGGGCCGACTGGCACAGCACGGCCAGCTCGTTCAAGTCGGCCGGGATGCGCGCGACCAGGCAGCCTTGCGCACGCAACGCGCGGATCGTCGCGCTCGAGCAGAAGCGGTACAGCACCACGACGGCGGCCACGCCGGTCGCCTGGCGCGCCGCGGCAACTGGCGGCAAGGCCCCCTCGTCGAGTTCGGATTGCTCGATCACCAGCACGTCGGCCCCGGCGTCCGGCGGCAGTTCCGCCAGCTGGGCCAGGCTGCCGCAATGGCCACGCACGTCCAGGCCCAGCGTGCCTTCTCCCATCGCATTCACGCGCCGCGCCAGCATTGCACCCACCAGCAGCACGCGCACCGGCGCGCTCGAGACCGCCTTGGCCTGGCCGTCCAGCCCCAGCATCGACTGCAATTGCTCACGGTTCAGGCCGGCCAGCACGCCGATCGAATGCCCCTGGTCGACCAGTTGCTTGAGCAGGCCGAGGCGCGCAACCTGCTCGGCCGAATACAGGCGCTGCCCGCGCTCGGAGCGCTCGGCGTCCGACAGGCTGTAGCGGCGCTCCCAGACACGCAGCGTTTCCACCGGCAGCCCCGCCAGCCGGGCGGCGGCGCCAGTGCGATACATGATCCTCTCTTGCCCCGGCTTGAATAAATCCGTCATTACACGTCCCGTAGTTGAACCAGTTTTTTTGAAACTGCATGGTGTCACATATTATCAAACGATGCTTTCCCGCTACTTAACGGTTCCTTCAGGCCGTGGGATATCTGGCCATGGGAAGCCGGGCGCCAAGCGACTTCAATCACCTTGTTGCAGAGCTGGCATGGCAGGTAATAACTGGCAATCGCCGTCATTTTCGCGATGCTGAACGAAGCTCGAGAATAAGTGTCGTACACAGACGCAAGACATCCAACGCTTCCAGTGGTCAGTGTTCGCTCCGGCACCTCTCTATCTACCTGACGCTGGCTGCGGCATGATCGAACCATAGTTGAACCGCTATTATTGGTCAAGATAGGTTCACACATTAGACAGACTTTCAATGTGTCTGTAAATTGGTCACACAACGGTTCATCACGAACCGCCACATTAACTAATTGGAGTCGATAATGAAGAAATTCCTCGTTGCATTGCCCCTCGCACTTGCCCTTGGTTCGGTTCAGGCAGCAGACATCGTCGACACGGCCAAGTCGGCCGGTACGTTCAACACCCTCATCACGGCGGTACAGGCTGCCGGCCTCACCGAAACCCTGAAGGGCCCTGGCCCATTCACCGTGTTTGCACCGACCGACGCCGCCTTTGCGAAAATTCCAAAAGCGAAGCTCGATGCACTGCTGAAGGACAAGGCCGCACTGGCCAAGGTGCTGACCTATCACGTGGTTCCAGGCACGGTGAAGGCTGCCGACGTCAAGCCGGGTGACGTCAAGACCGTCGAAGGCAGCTCGTTCGCAGTAAAAGTCACGGGTGGCAAAGTCATGGTCGACAAGGCCACGGTGACCAAGACCGACATTGCCGCCGACAATGGCGTCATTCACGTCATCGACACGGTGATCATGCCGAAATAAGCAGACAGATCTCGAACGATCACGATGACCCTGCCCCTGGCGCCAGCCAGCGGCAGGGTCATGTGCTTACTGCCTGCCATTTGGCAACGTGGTAAATTGCCGGCTTGCCTGCGGCACCGGGCCGCGGCACTGATCGACGAGGATGGAATGAAATTTCGTATGCTGACGATGGCTGCGGCCATGTTTGCCGCCACCACCGCGATGGCCGCGCCGCGCGGCTTTACCGTGGAAGACCTGGTCAATATGGAACGGGTCGGCAGCCCGGCCGTGTCGCCGGACGCCACGCGCGTGATCTACACCGTGCGTAGCACGGACATGGAAAAGAACCGCGGCAATACCCAGCTGTGGATGATCGACCTGCGCGCCGCCAAGCCGACGCCGCAGCGTCTGGCGCAGCACGCGTCGAGCAGCGCCGATCCGGAATGGTCGCCCTCTGGCGACGCCGTGTATTTCCTGTCGTCGCGCTCGGGCTCGTCGCAGGTGTGGCGCCAGCCGGTTGCCGGCGGCGAAGCGGTGCAGGTCACCAATCTGCCGCTGGACATCGATAATTTCCGTGTCGCGCCGAGCGGAGACCGCCTCGCCTTCAGCCTCGCCGTGTTCCGCGACTGCGTCGACCTGGCCTGCACCCGAGCGCGCCTCGATGCCAAGGAAAAAGAAAAAGCCACCGGCAAGGTCTACGACCGCCTGTTCGCGCGCCACTGGGATACCTGGAGCGACCATCGCAACGCCGTGCTGTTCTCGGCGCCGCTGGGCGCCGACGGCAAGGTGGGCGGCGAGCCGGTCAGCCTGTCGGGCTCGCTCGACGGCGACGTGCCATCGAAACCCTTCGGCGACCGCGAGGAATACCGCTTCAGCCCGGACGGCAAGACTGTCGTGTTCTCAAGCCGCATCGCCGGCAAGACCGAAGCCTGGTCAACCAACTTCGACCTGTACAGCGTGCCGGCCGCCGGCGGCGCGGCGCCGCGCAACCTGACCGAAGATAATCCAGCCTGGGATACCAAGGGCGTCTTCTCGCCGGACGGCCGCACGCTTGCCTACCTGGCGATGGCGCGTCCCGGCTTCGAGGCCGACCGCTATCAGGTCATGCTGATGGATGTCGCCACCGGCCAGAAGCGCAAGCTGGCGGCCGACTGGGACCGCTCTGCCGGCAACCTGGTCTGGCGCGCGGACGGCAAGGCGCTGATCGTCGATGCCGAAAGCGTCGGCCAGCACAGCCTGTTCTCGATCGACGTCGCCAGCGGCAAGGTGACGACGCTGGTCGACAAGGGCGCGGTCGGCGCCTATGACCTGCGCCGCGACACGCTGGTGTACACCCACGCCAACCTCGCTTCCGGCGCGCAGCTGTATGCGATGAAGCTGGGCGGCAAGCCGAAGCAATTGACCGAGCTGAACAAGGAGCGGCTGCAGGACGTGCGCTGGGGCGACGCCGAGCAGTTCTCGTTCGAAGGCGCAAATGGCGACACCGTCTACGGCTACGTGATGAAGCCGTGGAATGCGGCGCCGGGCCAGAAGTATCCGGTTGCTTTCATCGTCCACGGCGGCCCGCAGGGCAGCTTCGGCAATAGCTGGAGCTATCGCTGGAATCCGCAGGTCTATGCGGGCGCCGGTTACGCGGCCGTCTTCATCGACTTCCACGGTTCGACCGGCTATGGCCAACAGTTCACCGACTCGATCAGCAACGACTGGGGCGGCAAGCCGCTGGTCGACCTGCAGAAAGGGTATGACGCCGCCGTGAAGAAATTCCCGTGGCTGGACCGTTCACGCGACTGCGCGCTCGGTGCTTCCTATGGCGGCTACATGATGAACTGGATCGCGGGTAACTGGTCGGACGAGTTCAAGTGCATCGTCAACCACGACGGCGTGTTCGACACGCGCGGCATGGCGTATTCGACCGAGGAGCAGTGGTTCACGGATTGGGAAAACGGCGGACCGTACTTCAAGGTGCCGGAGAACCATGAGCGCTTCAATCCGGTCCACCACGTGAACAAGTGGAAGACCCCGATGCTCGTGATCCAGGGTGACCTCGACTTCCGCATTCCGACCGCACAGGCGCTGGGCACGTTCACCGCATTGCAGCGTCAGGGTGTCGAAAGCAAATTGCTGGTATTCCCGGATGAGAACCACTGGGTGCTCAAGCCGGCGAATTCGGTGCAGTGGCATCACACCGTTGTGGAGTGGCTGGATCAGTATTTGAAGCCGCAGGCGGCTTCTGGTAATCCGAAGTAAGCCACGAAACGAGAGACTGCCGCGGCGGTAATGCCGTTAAGTTAGGGTATCGACGTCGTTCCCGCGAAGGCCGGAACCCAAGTTTGCATGAGCTCACACGATGCTCAACTTCGAACCCAGCCTTCCGGGGCGGCGGTCTTCCAGCTAACTGAACACCATTAGCGCTGCGGCGGTTGTTTGTTCACCCGTCTGACGCTGGAAACGATTAGCCTGCGTCGTCCAAGCCCGGACTGTTCAGGCACCCGGTAGGCATGTATTTCATGTGGGAGAATCCGGTCGCGACGCAACGGTACACGCCTTTGCTGGTGCGGTGAAGGGCGATCGTTGGCGCCACAGCGGAATTTTCTGCCAGATAGCCGGCGGCTCTGATGGTGCAGGTGATCACTGCCGTATTGGCCCCTGGCGTGTTCACGGCGATGGCTGCGCAATTCATCGTTTCCTCGGCAAGCCCCGACTTCAGCCGATATTGCTCATCGCTGGCAGCACTGCTGTCATGCACCGCAACTTCGTAACCAGTTCTCCCACTCGCGATATCGGCATAAGCCGCTGCCGCCTTTGCCTTTGCTATATTGTTTTGATAGGCGGGAATTGCAATGGCAGCCAGGATACCGATGATCGCAACGACGATCATCATCTCAATCAGGGTGAAGCCACCATGACTCTTGTGTAATCTATTGATCATATTGAATACCGGTTGCACTGTCGAAGGTGATAAAGGAATTGTAGGTGTTGTTATCGCCACTTCTAATGCAAATGGCGTGCCAGATATGCAAAGTCTTAAACACCGGTATTTCTTATGCTAACGATACGCATGATGAGCAGATGAGCAAAAAATTTGGGGGCTCCTCGACAAAAATTGTCAGAAGAGACGCAGTTTTTGCCATGCCACTGGTTTTTCCCCCAAGGCAGTAACTTTGACCGTGGACATTGCGACGCAAGAAGCAGGAAGTGACGAGGTAAAAAAAAGAGACCGCCTAGGCGGTCTCTTCTACTTTCTAAGTAAAATTTCGATTAAGGCGCATCATCGGCTGGGGCGGTGTCCACGCAACCGGTCGGCAGGAACTTTTCTTCTTCAGCGAAACCAGTTGCGACGCAGGTGTACAGGCCACGGGTCGAGCGGTGCAGGGCAATGGTTGGAGCAGTACCGGCGGCGGCAGCCAGGCGGCCTGCATTCTTGATTTCGCAGGTCAGGACAGCGGTGTTAGCACCTGGAGCTGCTGCGGTGATTTCATTGCAATTGCCGGTCACTTCTTGCAGACCCGATGCGGTCATGTACTCGTCCGCGGTGCTGATCTGGCCTTCGACCACGGCCATTTCGAAGCTGGTCTTGCCGCCCGAAATGTCGGCGTACGCAGCAGTTGCCTTGGCCTTGGCGATGTAATCCTGGTAAGCAGGGATTGCGACAGCCGCCAGAATACCAATAATCGCGACAACGATCATCAATTCGATCAGGGTGAAACCGCCTTGGGCTTTCTTAGCTTGCAGTTGCTTGAAGTTCATTTTTAAATCTCCAGAGTGGACTTACAAAAGGTTGGACTACGTATCTTGTACTGCTCAGTTGCTACGCTTACCTATATGCAATCCCTGTGCCAGCCCCAAAACGGCCGAAAACACCCAATTTTATTAACTTGGAGATAACAAAATGCTGTGCCAGGACAAAAAACGGCGTCTGTGACGACAAAATTTGTCAGTGCTGTAAGGCAATTTTTGTCAGTGAACAAAGTTTGCGCCTAAAAATGGTCCTGTAAACAGAAAACGGGGAGCCGAAGCTCCCCGTCCACACAACCGATCAACAGATCGTCAGGATTACAGCATGGCCTTCAGCAAGCGCGCCATTTCCGACGGGTTCTTGGTGACGGTGATGCCGCAGGCTTCCATGATTTCCAGCTTGGCTTGCGCGGTGTCGGCGCCGCCCGAGATCAGCGCGCCGGCGTGGCCCATGCGCTTGCCTGGAGGCGCGGTGACGCCAGCGATGAAGCCAACCACTGGCTTCTTCATATTGTCCTTGATCCAGTACGCAGCGTTCGCTTCGTCCGGGCCACCGATTTCGCCGATCATGATGACCGCGTCGGTATCAGGATCGTCGTTGAACATCTTCATGACGTCGATGTGCTTCAGGCCGTTGATCGGGTCGCCGCCGATGCCCACTGCCGACGATTGGCCAAGGCCCAGTGCGGTCAGCTGGCCGACTGCTTCATAGGTCAGGGTGCCCGAACGCGAGACGACGCCGATACGGCCCTTCTTGTGGATGTGACCTGGCATGATGCCGATCTTGATTTCGTCAGGGGTGATCAGGCCTGGGCAGTTCGGTCCCAGCAACAGGGTCTTCGAACCGGCTTTGGCCATGCGATCCTTGATTTCCATCATGTCGCGGACTGGAATGCCTTCGGTAATGCAGATTGCCAGGTCCAGCTCGGCTTCGACGGCTTCCCAGATCGCGGCAGCTGCGCCTGCTGGTGGGACGTAGATCACCGACACGTTGGCGCCGGTTTCTTTCTTGGCTTCAGCAACGTTGGCAAAAATCGGGATGCCTTCGAAATCTTCGCCGGCTTTCTTCGGGTTCACGCCAGCGACAAAGGCTTCCTTGCCGTTCGCGTAGTCGCGGCACATGCGGGTATGGAACTGGCCGGTCTTGCCGGTGATGCCCTGGGTGACTACTTTGGTATCTTTGTTGATCAGAATCGACATTTTTATTTCCTTAGCGAATTAGGCTTTACCAGCGGCGGCGGCAACGACCGATTTCGCTGCGTCTTCCATCGTATCTGCGGCGATGATAGGCAGACCCGACTCGGCCAGCATCTTCTTGCCCAGGTCTTCGTTGGTGCCCTTCATGCGCACGACCAGCGGCACTTGCAGCGAGACGGCTTTCGATGCAGCGATCACGCCTTCGGCGATAACGTCGCAACGCATGATGCCGCCGAAGATGTTGACCAGGATGGCTTTCAGGTCAGGGTTCTTCAGCATGATCTTGAAGGCTTCGGTCACTTTCTCGGCCGTCGCACCACCGCCCACGTCCAGGAAGTTGGCCGGCTCGCCGCCGAACAGCTTGATGGTGTCCATGGTGGCCATGGCCAGGCCGGCGCCGTTCACCAGGCAGCCGATGTTGCCGTCAAGCGAGATGTAGGCCAGGTCGAACTTCGATGCTTCGACTTCGGCTGGATCTTCTTCGTCCAGGTCGCGGTAGGCGACGATTTCAGGACGGCGGAACAGCGCGTTGGCGTCGAAGTTGAACTTGGCGTCCAGGGCAATGATCTTGCCGCTGCCGGTAACGATCAGCGGGTTGATTTCGGCCAGCGATGCGTCGGTTTCCCAGTAGGCTTTGTACAGGCCCTGCAGGTTGGCGCGGGCGTCGGCGATCGAGCCGGCTGGCACACCGATCTTGGCGGCGACGTCGTCAGCCTGCTCATCGGTCAGGCCGACTTTCGGGTCGATCACGACGTTGTGGATTTTTTCCGGGTTGCTGTGCGCGACTTCTTCGATGTCCATGCCGCCTTCCGACGAGGCCATCAGCACGACCTTCTGGCTGACGCGGTCGGTGACCAGCGAGACGTACAGTTCTTGCTTGATGTCGGCGCCTTCCTCGATCATCAGGCGACGCACTTTCTGGCCTTCAGGGCTGGTCTGGTGGGTCACCAGCTGCATGCCCATGATCTGCTCCGAGTATTCCTTGACTTGCTCGATCGACTTGGCGACCTTGACGCCACCGCCCTTGCCACGGCCACCAGCGTGAATCTGGGCCTTGACGACCCAGACCGGACCGCCCAGTTCTTCCGCTGCCTTGACAGCGTCTTCCACCGACATGCACGGAATGCCGCGCGGAACAGTCACCCCGAATTTTCGGAGGATTTCTTTGCCCTGGTACTCATGGATCTTCATGCTGGCTTCCCTTCTTCTATT
>Ga0265780_10004839_pt1 | contig 17216 bp, 20 predicted proteins | sample P1T30metagenome_FD_192432 | JGI IMG/M metagenome (GOLD analysis project Ga0265780, IMG submission 192432) | Plant litter microbial communities from East Loma Ridge, Irvine, California - P1 T30 | ecosystem: Environmental > Terrestrial > Plant litter > Unclassified | place: USA: California...
TTAAATTATAAGAAGTATATAGATAAGAGCTATAAGATAAGTATACTAAGTAGTATTAAAGTAAGACAAATCCTTAAGAGAGTTAAGAATATATTGCAGCAAGAATATATACTAGTCTTTACGTAACCTAAGGTCTGCCTAAGGCAGAGCTAGCAGGTTCTTAGTAAGAGGAGGCGAAAGGGGTGTAACACTAGTTTACTATAGCATTAACCTAGTTCTTAAGCTTGCTAAGCTTATTATAGATACTTGCAGTATTAGTATTAGCAATTTTCTAAGCAGCTAGCTTAATTTCTTATACTGCTTTTTCTTTAGAATTAAGCAGTATGCTAGCTATGCGCGTTATAACGCCTTCTATTACGCTTCTATATAGATTTAGAAGATAATTAGAAGCTTTTAGTAATAAGTTTCTAAGTAAGAGCTAAATTAGATTAACTTTATTCTATACTACTAGAAAGCGCGCGTTAAATTTAAACTGCATAAACTATTCTAGCTACGTAGATCTGCCTTTAAAGATAACGCTGCTTAATATAATAAGCAATAAGCTTATTAAAGGCATTAAGTTACTTATTATAAAAGAGCTATAGAATAAGTTAGCAAAAGAGCTTATAAAAGATTAATAAGTTACTTATAGTAATAAGTAGAAGTATAAGAGAGTAAATAAATAAGTTAACTAGAGCGTCTAAACTATACTTAGCTAGCGCGTTTATTGCGCAGAGAGAATAATATCTATACTTTAAAGCGCTAAACTTATAACTATAGAAAAGAATAAGCTAGTAAAAGTAAGTTTAGGTAATTATATTATAGAATTACTACTTAAGTATCTTAATATAAGAGTAGTATAATATATACCTAAATTTACATAAATACACTAGTATAAAAGAGAAGAGCACGTAATAAAGCCTTAAGCTGCTTAGGCAAAAGGCCTATAGTTATAATAAGTTCTATACTTATATAGAAGAAATACTAATCTTTATAAGAGTAAGCTTAATAGCTTCTTAGATATTAGTATAACTAAGAAGCTCTACTTTCTTAAGTTCTTAGAGAGTAATAGAGAGATTTATTCTGCTAAGCTTAATTCTAGTAAACTTTTTAATTAGATTATTTATCTTATTTTAGATAAGTTTATAACTTAGTAGTATCTAAGACTTTTACTCTTCTTATAGTTACTAGTTTATTTTAAGTTAGCTAAATAAAGATAGAGAGATAATATTTAGGTCTAGCTATAGTATATAGAAGATATTTATAGGTATTAGCTCTAATAAGTTACTAGTAGTTAGTTTTATAACGCTGCTATTTTTTCTAAGAGCTAGATTAAAAGCTTTAATTTTTAACTTCTTAAAGGCTATTTTACTAAGAAATAACTTAATTCTTTTAAAAGTAAAGTCTAATAGTTAAGTAATAGAGAAGTTAAATTTATTTAGTACTTTATTTAGCCTTTCTCTATTAAGATCTCTAGCAAGAAAGAAGCTCTTTTATTATGCTGCTACTAATTCTGCTTTAAAGTATCTATTAAATCTAGGCCTAAAGATATCTAGATAGCTTTAGAGAGATAAATTAGTTATTATTAAGCAGCTTAAGCACTAGAACTTAAGAAAATCTTTAGTTTTCTCTTGCTAGGCTTAGTTAAGACTTTAGAAGCGCTTGCGTAGTACTGCTTAGATACTCTACTAGTTCTTAGCTAATCTTATTACTTTAAACTCTATTATACTATTTTTAATAATATTACGCCTAGTGTAGTTATAGTAGCTTAGAAGTCTTAAGATATAGTTCTTAATAGTCTATTAGTAAAAGCTAGAATATTATTTAATCTTCTTAATAAATAGAGTAATATTTTCTTTATTAAATAGAAGAGAGATATTTATAAAGAAAGCTTTCTTATTAATATAGAAGCGCTAGTTATTATATACTATTGCATTTACTTCTTAGGCAATTACTTTAAGAATTTCTTAAAAGTTAGAAGCTAAAAGTATTTCTGCTTCTAAAGGCGCTAGTATTACTGCTAGTTCTAAGCCTAATAAGTTCTTAGAAGTTAGAGGTAAGCTTAAATGCTACTACTTTCTTAGAGTAGAGATATTAAGCTTTCTATATAGCAGAGAGGTTACTAGTTAGATAGAAAGCTTATTATAATTAGAGCTTAAGCGTTTATAAAGTCTAAAAAGTAGTATAAAAGAAAAATAATAAAAGCTATAAGAAAAGTATTAATAAGAAGAAGCAGAAGTATAATTATTTAGAAGATAAGCTAAAACGCTAATAGTACTTCTTACTAGAAGATGTTTTTAGTAGCCTAAATATAGCTTTATATTATATTTTTATATTCTTAAATATTATATATATAGTCTTAAAGGCTTTTAGGCTATACTCTAATAGCCTTTTAGAACTATAGTTTATTATTTACTACTTAAGTAATCTAAGTAATATTAAATTTTATATTCTTAATAACTAATTGCTATTAAGTCTAGCTTAAGAGGCTTCTAGCGCTTATATGCATCTTATAGTAAGTATATTATTTTATTCTCAGATCTAGTGCTAACTTTATACTAGCTATTACTTAGTATAATTTTTATTAAGTTTACTAACTATACTATTATACTATACTACTTTTCTATATTCTAATATAATCTATTTCTATGCTATTCTATTGCTGTTATTCTTATATTAATACCTATTTCTATTACTTATTTATATTTCTATTTCTAATATCTAATATTATATTAGAGTTAGATTTCTTACTCTACTATACTTGCCTGCTCTTAGCTCTTCTAAGAACTAAGATATAGAGTTTAAGTTATATAATTAGTTGCTATTTATTATAGTAAGATATACTTAATATAGAAGTAATTAATTAAGTAATAAACTAACTGCTACTTCTATTACTCTTTATATCTTACTTAATATTCTATTAAGCTTAGGCTTAGTATTAGTATATATTGCTTTACTATACTAAGCTCTCTAGTACTAAGCTCTTAAGCTAACTAAAGGCCTCTTATAATAAGAATATATAATCTTAGTAATACTATAAGTCTATAGTTATAGCTCTTACCTAGAGTATTATATTAATAAGTAATTTACCCTAGGTGTCTCCGTAGCGTAGCTAACCTAGGCCTATAGTAGTCGTACTACGCTCTGTTGGACGCGCTGGGCGTATGTGAGAATATCCTAACATCCTGCCTAACATGAATATTCTGTATCAAACATCGAGCGTGCAAAACATACCAGTTGAACTTCCCAACAACACGATCTTCTCCTTACCCAGTTCGCGCAGATATGTTACAAGTGCAGAGATGTCTTCGACATCGTTCGCAATACTGGAAAATCCGAAGCCGGTATAGGAGCTGCGCATGCGAAACTCCCAGAACGAGTAGCTCAACTCTGGGTCTGTCTGGAGAGCTTCGATAAGAGGATTGAGATGCTGAGTTCTATGCGGACCGCCAGTCAAGCCATCGATGTATACCAGCGCATTGCGAGAAGATGTGTTACCGCGCTCGTAGGCGCAGGCTGAAGGTGTTGGAGATGTAAAAGGGTGGACGGTGACAACGAAAGGTTTTGGAGTCATGATTTTGATTGGTACTTTTGAACGTAGATTCTCAGCTTCTTGCACGTTCATGGTCTTATATTATGCTCGAACCAGTTTGGGCAAGCCATTGTCGCCAAGACGTGTAGCTACAAGCGGGCCGAAAGGCGTATAGAGAAGCACATCATTGGTGCAACCAAGCTATGAGGTCCAATGGTAACCGTCAAGCGACGCGAGATGACTTGATTTGAATAGCCATGTCACGAAGTGAAATACTGACTAGTGGTTTGTACGGTACGGTGTAGTGTCATGTTGGCTGGCATTCATCTGGTAAGCTATTCTCCTCTGATATTCCATAGATATCCGTTTATCTTGAGCATTGCATGTTGTTTAGACCATGCTGGTTCTCCAACTCCAATTTCATATTTCGTAATGTGTTCGTAGTCGATGTGGTGTTCTCCCCACTGTTTCATTCAAGCATGCACATCAGTCCTCGTCTACAGGAAGACTGCCGCAGCTGCAGCTGCCATGACTCCGAACTTCGCATCCAGGAACGCTTGCGCCGTTGGCACAGCTGCACCCGTAGAGCTTGCAGTCGCTGCTGTTCGAGCAATTACGGATCTGACAATGCTGAACTGGTCGGAGACCTGCTGCTCCTTGAATGCTCTTGCGCTGCTGGGCAGTGCAGTATACCAGTCAGGCTTTGAGAAGAAGGTAGTTGTGGTGCCATCGTTGGTCACATCAGCGGGAATCGAATAGTTCGAGGCACTTCGTGCGAAGGCGGCAATCTCGGAGGCGGCGGATGATCGCGAAGATTGGTATGTGGATCCAAGACCGTTGGTGAATCGATCGTAGGCGCGGTTGCCATTCACGAGGACACTGAATGTCCAGCCTGAAGCCTATAATACATCAACAAAAGTTATGAAATTGAACGTGGGCCCGACTAACCTCAGCCGGATCTGTGAAAGACGGGATCTGATCAGTTGGGATCGGTGGCACTGTATAGACCATAAAGTCCGCATGCGCAACGCGGATGGCTGCGGCTACGGCGACGATTAAAGACGCGAAATGCATGTTTGCGACAACTATCAAAGACGCACCAACAATGTACAAGAAAGGCAAAAGGTGTAGAGTGAGTGTGGCTCAAGATGTTGTGACAAAGGTTAAGCCTGGGGCGGGTAGGCAAGCCATGATTGACAACGCCGAGCACGACTTCTCGTATCGACTTAGCGACAAGGTGGACCTAGGTTCTGTCAATCAACATTCGCGATCCACACTTCCCGCTGATGGCGTCGCAGTCGCTGGAGGCGATTGAGGCGAAGTCGCGAACGAGGTCTGTGACGGCCTCGGGATGACGCGGCTCCACCTGCCAAGTCGAGCGAATCGAGATGGCACCTTTCACTCTTGCACCGCGCATGTTGATCTGTCAATGACGCTCGAACGCCACCATGAATTACAAGTATTCAGGCACCCATTGCCTCGAGCCAACGTAATGACCGTTCTCGACTTCTTCAGTAGAGTGTCAGCCAAGGCTGAGACCATGCCTTGGCTGAAATGACTTGCGCCTTGCTGCTTAGATAATGCGTCTTGGCCAATCCTTCTACGCGGGAAACTGGATGATTAGCTGTCAGCAACACGGATACTCCCATACCTTCTCTGCTGGAAGCATTCAACAATTCAAGCTCGGACTCGACCCAGTCAGATGTGGTCCTGCATTCAGCACCCATACCAGAATGGAATGTGATGACTCTGATGCCCAGGACGCCGTGCGCTGTCATCGGAACAATCTTGTTCAGACCAATCGAAATAGTACCATGATGGATTTTCAAATGGTTTCGATGGCTGAACGCTCCATAAGCAAACGGACTCTTTCAATTGGATCGATCAGAATCTTCGAAGTAAGCGACGGCTTTTGTATCGAGTTTACAGCGCGCAAGAATGGCATGTGTTTAGGAACAAACAGTCCTGTTGCGGTATACCAGGCCCGAAGAATCTCACAGTGTTCCTTACATACGTATCTTTCATAGCCGCGCATGGCTTCGTGCAAATTGCGATGCGACTGGAGGTCCGACAATACGGTGTCCTGATACCGGATATCATGGGTACATAAACAGAGAGAGCGATCGCTATTCGAGACCAAGCAGGATGGAAAACACAGTACGGATCCAGATTGCAAGTGCTTCGTCTACACATGCTTATGTCTCTGAGCCGATGCTGCAGGGCTGGAGATTCAGTTACGTGCCAGACGACGGCTAAGAATACACGATTCCGGATGCTTACAGCTGGAGTATAACCTCGCACGCCATGTGATGATCGCACTTCGTCATCAGTTGCAGGTCAGTGGAAAGGGCGACACAATTTCAGCGAACATTGGTAAGCTCTCCGGGGTCATATGATAAGCGAGGGTCCGGATGAAGTCTTTAGTATTCATAACCGAATGCCGTGCAAGATGCCGGAACCGGCGCTGTTCGAGTGCTGAGACAGTTGCAGAGTAAGACTATGAAGTCTAGACTTGAATGAGAATCGCAGCCATCTAAGGTGCTTACAAAGCATCAGACCGTCTGAAGAATTACCAGTATTTGCGAAGTTCAACATTGCAGCGCGGCCGAAGGTGAGCTACCGTAGACGGCCCGTATGGGTGAAGTGTGTGACAAGCGTGGGGTCAATTCATGCAAGCGCCAAGCTTGAAACATTATTTTTGGCTGGACTTCCCGTCTACAGACAGAAAAGATCGACAGGTCTGCCTTCCGCAACACTTAAACAACATCGAGTGTCTTGCATCGTACAACATACCAACCACCATGGAGCTTCCAGCAGGTCTTGTTCAGGACACTTTTGAGCATACGTTGAAGACGTTGTCGAAATGCTTTGTCAACGACATATTTCAGCGCTACTTGGTTTTCGACACTTACGATGTTCCTGATTCACATGATCTAGACATTCCGCTCAACACGCGAATGTTTGAGGAATCACTGAATGGGTTAATGTCAGAAGAAGGAGGAGGAGTCTTTGCAACTGTACCCGGCAGCCGCGTTACTTCTGTCTGGTAAGTCCAGGGATTTCGTTGACTAATTCTAACTGATTTTCCGTCCTATTCAGGCGCTGATCGCAGACATAATTAGGACTCTCGAAGATTTCAAAGATGGAGTACACGAAGATGATGAACACTTGCCGCGGGTGCTCAATGAAATGAACGCGCAAGCCGACATAGCAAGAAAGCGTCTCTTGACGCCACCAAAAAAGCTCCTGCATCTAGCTTTAATCGCCAATGATAAGGAGTCTGTGCCCAGCGATGGCCGAAAAGTTGGTGCAAGTGATGTGATCAGGCCCATGCTGGAGATGGCGGACTCGCGCGGGTGGCCAGTGGTCCTGGAGGCGACATCACCGCGTTCGCGAGATATCTACGCGCGTCTGGGTTTTAAAGTTGCTGGAGAGCTGAAGCTGGGCGTGGGAAGGATAAATAGTAAGGGCCACAGAGAGGAGGGTGGTGAAGGCGTTTCGCAGTGGGCAATGGTTTATGGATCATGACGCAGCGAATTGCTCGCAATGATGGCGTTCAACGCCCTGTAAAGTTGGGCACGCACATACAAATAAGTGAAAAGATACATGAAGAACGCCTTGTCTTTACAGTATGTACATGAAATCAATGAACATTCATGGACTTACTTCAAAGTCGGATTTGACAAGTAACGATGAATGGCTAAGCGAGGCGCTAAGAACAACTCTTAATCTTCGCGATACTGAATTGGAGGATGCCCCAACTTGTGACGTATGATCGGCATTCGTAGACTTGCGGTGGATTGATTTTTGTCTTCGCCTTTGTGCATCGCCAGAACAACATCCCGACCTCTGCACTAACCTGAGTCATGATGGGTGCAAGTTCTATTACCATCATCTTTTCCCCGTATCATGTTGGCCTTCGTGATCATCACGGCCCTCACCGCATTCGAGCCTTGGGCGTGATTGAAGAGCTGGAGAAACTCGGTGTGACGGTACATGTTGTTGAGCTGCCACCAGTTCATGATTTCGAAGGGGAAATAGGCCGCAGCTTTGAGCTACTTCGGCGGACGTCTAAGGCAGTAACAAATGTGTGAACCAATCAATCTTTTCCCATTGCTCTGTCTGGGAATTGTATGGCAAGCGCTAGAGTTGCCTGTGGGCTGGGCCTCAAGGATCTTGGCCGGGTCTATTTCGATGCGCACGACGATATGGACACACCATCGACGAACATGAACGGATACTTAGATGCCATGGGCCTTTCAATGCTAGGTGGGAAAAGCTTTCATCGTTTGGCACACACAATTCCTGGATACAATCCGCACAAGTACGACAAAATGATCTACTGCGGCCTCCGCGATATCGAGGACAGTCAGAAGGAGACTGTGCGAGAGGCTGGAGCGCAGTTCATCTGGGGAGAACCAGGCAAACATGTCGACTTTGCGGGTAAGCTCACGGAAGCTCTGAGTTCAAAAGACTATTCGCCCGCTTTGGTCCATCTCGACCTCGATGTATTGGATGAAAGCATAGGGAAGGTCAATGGTTACGAGAGCCCGGGAGGTTTGCAAGAGGACGACCTGATAAACTGCATGGATCTCGTTCCGCAGAAAGTTACTCCAACATCGCTCACAGTCTGTTCGTTCAATCCCAACTTGGGAGATGGCGATAAAGTCGCTACCATTGGCGTAAAGGCCATCATAGGCTTTGTCAGTTCGCTCCTCAATTCCGGAGCTTTGGCCAGGGAGTAGCGGCATCTTCAATGGTGAGAATGTGCTGCTATCGCTGTGGTAACAGCGCGGCAGGCGCGTGTGTTGTGCCATGACCGGGCTGTTAGCGAGGTGATGGGGAAAGTGACTGGCGCATATGAACCTCTCAGTCCCTGCAAGCAAGCACGCTATGAAGGGGAGCACATGGAAAGCGGCACTGCGACGGACTTAGCAAAATCAGGAGAATACCAAGCGCATCGATTTTTTTGAAGACTGTGATATGCATGTGTAGATGGAAATCGAAAGTGATGTGCTTCCGCATCGAAGTCGCGTCCAAGCCACGGCCCGTGCTTTTAGCGTGACATCTCACCGCAACCATCATTGCTGCGTCGCTCATACATCAACATGAAATGCATGTCGAAGTTCTCATAGCGATCAATCATGGAAGAATTCGAAGACCCAATCGCAATCAAAGTACAGGCTCTTAGCGATCTCGAGCTCGCAGTACTCATTTGTCTCGTTGCGGATCAGCACTGCATCATCGACACAGAGCAGCACTTGGTCAAGAACGTCGAGGAAGAGCTGCGACTGGTGAGTCGAGCGCTTTCCGGAGACTTGTGCCATTTACTGACGTTGATAGATCGCAAGAGATGCGTTCGGGCTAACATGCGCTGTACTGAACTGTACTAAACACACTACACTCGACGACTTTGGTAGTGGCATCCTCGTACGAGAAGATGGAGACGATTACTTCACCAGCAAGGAGAACAAACTCAACGACGAAGTATGCTCTGCACATTTGATGATGAGCATGTTGCTGATCTTTCACCCAGCTGTCGTCCAGAATGGGCACACCACGTTCCGGGAACAAGAGGGGTTCAAAATCTCCGAGACCGTTCAGTCCTCTGGACACGCGAAAGATAGCGAACATTGTCATCGCAAAGAACCTGAATATGGCAAGTTCACAAGTTCAAATCCAAGCTCTTGAGGTAGGCTCGTTGTCTGAACTACAACAGCATAAACCTAAAGCGTGTGTAGCTCATCAGAGGGAAACGCAACTTCTCTAGGACGGCCGTCTACGCTGCTCCAAGGCCTTTCCTGTTCGTTGCACTAAACTCAGGCGAAACGCCGCGTCTGACTATGCATCTGGTTTGTACTTTTGGTACTCCCCAGCATCTGTTACTGACATGGTCCAGAACGACCAGTTCTTCATTTCTCACAGACACCAAGACGAAGACGCCTTACCAAATCTTGAAGACCTCGCAGTAGGAGAGATGGTGCAGCCAGACGATGCCTCAACCTCATCCGTCGTACATACGCCGCCATTTGTCCAAGCAAAGCGTCTGTCACAGACAGCCTTGTTCTCAGACGAGGTACGTTGAGTACTGCGTGGCATCCCGGGGTATACTAACACGTATAGGACCTTATCCAGCTGACCTCACGTATGGCTGATGTCAAGATAACCTCAGAAGTGCGAGCTTATCTGCACAACATTGTGGTGTTCATGAGGCTGCACCGAGCTGTCGCTGGAGGCATATCGGCCATGGCAACTAGATATTTCAATACTCTAGCACAGTATGTATCAGTGCTGGTTACTGCCAGATGCCAACTAACTCGCACAGTGCTCTTGCCCCCCTGCATGGTCTCACATACGTGTCTCCTTCACTTGTCGCACTCGCAGCGCGCAAAATCTATCCGCATCGCATTGTAATCACCGCACCCGAGGACGAACGGAGTATGCAGTGGGGCAGCTCTCTCGAAGCCGTGAAAGCGGTTCTCGATGGGGTTACAGAAGAGGATGTCATCGAAGAAGTGCTCCAATCAGTCGAGGTACCACTTTGAAAAGGTTGTACGACTACTACAATACCTCAAATGGTGCAAGCTATCAGATCAGTAAGAATGCTGGACGCTGACATCATCAGCTGTTGGTCAATGATTGGTGATGCGGGGCGCTTGTACCCCGCAGAAAATGGAACGCGCCGATCCTGTTATTTGGACTCTGCGCACGAACTACATACAAAGCAGTAGCCGTTCCTCGGCTTTCACGCACCGTCTCTATTATTCCCTTACCATGGCCAATTCAATGGCTTCCAACTACTTTGATCACCTGACTCCGGGTCTAAAGGAAGCTGCCGAGGTATGCCCAGGTTTTCAAACGTCATAACGACGCGTCTGCGTTGTTGCTAACATCCTCTCTGAGTTCGAGTTTCCCGACCAAGATACACAAAGCCTCTCAAGGATGAGCAGTAACAACGACGAAGCCCTCGAGGTATGTGCCGTATCCCACTTTTCGCCTCCATCTGCTGAGTCAACCAACAGGTCGTCTTCGAAGGCGACTTCTCCCACCGTCGCAAAGCCTCCCTCGCGCCTCCCAATGGCTCTTCATCTGGTCGACCTCCCAATGATCGCCGGTCGACCGCATGTATCGTGCATTCATTACTCGAAAAGCACGATGGTGTCAAGATGCAGGATCACGACGCCTACGAGGGTCTCAAGCAAGAGCGACTTGTAGACAAAGACCCTCACTCACACGCGGACAACACGCAGCACTCTCGGCTTCTGACCAAGAAGCAAATATCAGACATGGCATTCGGCATACGCGAGCTTTCGAAGAAACTGGCGCAAATACGGCTCAAGCTACATGTCAAAAATATCTTTATCCTCGGCAAGGCACATGACGAGACGCTCATAAAGCATTCGCGGGAAACTGTCGATTGGCTTCTGAGCAAGAACGAGCGCTACAAAGTGTACGTTCTAGCTCACTCTGTACACTGCAAAACTTGGAGCTGATAGATCATAGCTACGTGGAGCAAACTTTGGAAGAGAACAAGGCCTTCGATGCCGCTAGCCTACTTGAGAAGAATCCCGCATATCAAGGGCGACTGAAGTACTGGACGAACGAGCTGTGTGCAGAAAAGCCTCAGACTTTTGATATAGTCCTTGCAGTAAGATGATCTATGCACTGTTGAATTCCAATACTCATTGTTGCACAGCTCGGCGGCGATGGTACCGTCCTATACGCATCATGGCTCTTCCAGCGCATCGTGCCACCCGTTTTAGCCTTCTCCCTTGGCTCACTTGGCTTCCTCACCAAGTTCGACTTCGACCAGTTCCCTGTAACCTTATCTCGTGCATTCGACGAGGGTATTACCGTAAATCTCCGCCTCCGCTTCGAGGCCACAGTCATGCGATCACAAGAGCGGGATGGCAAAGGTCGCGACCTGGTTGAAGAATTGATAGGCGAAGAGGCTGAGGACAACCATACTCACACGCCAGATGGCACATATAACATACTCAACGAAGTAGTCGTAGATCGCGGGCCGAACCCGACGATGTCGAGCATCGAGCTCTTTGGTGATGATGAGCACTTCACGACAATTCAAGCAGACGGAATCTGTGTGTCTACACCGACTGGCAGTACAGCATACAATCTTGCAGCAGGAGGCTCGTTATGCCATCCGGACAATCCGGTCATTCTTGTCACAGCTATCTGCGCGCATACGCTGTCTTTCCGCCCGATTATACTGCCGGACACGATTGTCCTCCGCGCTGGGGTGCCATATGATGCGAGAACAAGCTCTTGGGCAAGCTTTGACGGCCGAGAGCGAGTTGAGCTGAAGCCTGGCGATTACGTGACGATTAGCGCATCGCGATTCCCGTTCCCAAGCGTTCTGCCAATGACAAGACGGAGGACAGATTGGATCGATAGCATTTCGAGGACGCTACAATGGAACTCGAGACAAAAGCAAAAGGCGTTCAAGGAGTGGGAGTAGCAGTTGGGCGACTCCTGAAGTAGTACGTCCAGCTCTGGCTTAGAAATCAATGAAGAACCGAAGCTGCAGCTTGCCGAATAACTGTTGAGTCTTACCAATAACTTGTGCAGCTGGCGAGCCATTACGCCCCAGACATGCATCCTGCATCAGATTTTGCATGATCGAACAGACAGAGTACAACATGGTGTATCCGCTTGCTCCGATTGGCTCACATCTGCGATAAGCCATGCCGAAAGCTTAGCGCTGGTAGCAACAGTGGGCTCTGCAACACGACCGGGTCCAGTCAATGTTTTACGCTGAGAAACTAGATGTTCAAATGGAAGCAAGGTCTGACGTCATTCTGAGCAATGCAACATTTGCATGTGAAAACATGAAATCGTTCAGCGATAAAGACTGTTCAGCGGCTCTACTTCTAGAATTCGCAAAGCTAAACATCCTAGTATCGATATTTACCCAACTCTCTAGCCCTCGGCAACAATGGCTCCAAGCGTAGATCTCACGAATGGCGCGCCTAAACCAGAAGACATACCGCGTTCCATCTCCACGGTACCAGTAACAACTCAACGCCAACCTTTTGCGAACCCCAAGGGCTCTAGGCTTGTAAACGCTGGCGAGAGTCGAGCGAACGTAGCACCATCATACGAGAAACCCGAAGGCACAACAAGCGGCGATTGGAACAAGAAACACGCCCACCAGACCGTCCTCCAACAACACTGCGACTTCTTCGACCGCGATCAAGATGGTAATTATCTCCTACCTCCTACTGCTAAGAGCTCTTTAATTGACCCTTTCCAGGCATCCTCTGGCCCAAAGACACCTTCATCGGCTTCCACCGCCTCGGCTTCAACCTCTTCCTCTGCATCCTCGCCACTCTAATAATCCACGCCAACTTCTCCTACCCCACTGTCTCCGGCTACCTGCCCGACCCGTTCTTCCGCATCTACCTCAGCGCCGTACACAAGGACAAGCACGGCAGCGACACGGGCACATACGACCACGAAGGGCGGTTTGTGCCGCAGAAATTCGAGGACATTTTCGCAAAGTATGCGCCTGGACGCGATTACCTGACGATTTGGGATCTGCTGGAGGTCATGAAGGGCCAGAGGTGTGTGGCGGATCCGATCGGCTGGGGAGGAGCATTCTTTGAGTGGGTTGCTACGTGGATCATGTTATGGCCTGAAGATGGGAGGATGATGAAGGAGGATATTAGAGGGGTTTATGACGGGAGTATCTTTTACAGGCTCGCGGCGAGGAGGGAGAAGAATCAGTGAGGGACGAGGGAAAGCAGTGTATCGCCTGAGTGCCGCCTGCGTATGTGATACTGGGAGTTGGTCGACATATTCTATCAACGCATTATTGCTATTACCTCGTCTCGGTCGCCACCATCAACATGTGTGTACTTGATCATTATTTCACATCTTGAAAGACTGAGGGTCGAGCAAGCTGAACTTGTCCTTAAGAGAGAGCTTGGGTACGTAGGTAGCTCAAGTTCGGCCGAGTCTCACTGGTCTAACATGTCTCTGTTTGCGCCAGACGTGTCACGCTGTAAAGTACAGTGAATGTACACCAGGAAACACGAAAATACCCCTGCAAAAGTGAGGATGAGGCTCAGCCGGGTGGGTCACAGGATGATCCCAAATTAGCGTCCGCTTGGACCCTGAGCGTTGGCAGGGATTCCAGCTGCATGATGAAACCCAGCAAGCGCCTCTGATCCGTGATGACGCCGACCCCACACACCAACAGTATCTCTAACGTTGTGAAGTGTTAGACTTTGACTAGGTCATTCATACCACGACTCAGCAATCGACTCACAAAATGGCGGCGACTGTCGAGTTTCCACCACCGCCAGCTCCATCAATACCGACAAAGCACGTCCACAACTGCCCAGAATGCGGGACTAGCATTCAACTTGATACAGGAGAGGTGGAGATGGCAAGGAGGAAGATTATAGAGCTCGAAGCGCAGATGGAGTTCTTGAAGGAGAAGGCTACGGCTGCTGGTATGTTGCTGGAGATGCGCTAATAATTACATGAGAGAAATGAGACTCACACATGACAGTGGACAAATGCGCCGACTACGAAGACCAAATACGAAGTCTAACACTCAGGTCCGAACGAGATCGCCCTCAGCGATCCAACACATCCGACGCGCTAGAAACCTCGAGACAATCAAACGAAGAGCCTCGCCCTGCCACCGCCGGCGGACAAGCTTCAAGGCCCTCACGCTTCTCCTTCCTGACTGGCCGCCGCATATCACCCAACAATTCGACCTCGCAACCCCCTCCCAACAGGTCCTCAGCACATGCCGACACAGAGCTGCTCAACGAGCTCGAACGCGAGCGCGCACTCCGCGCCAAAGCCGAAGAACGGGCCGAAAAGGTGGACTCGGAGATTGAGGAGCTCAGCGTGCAGCTGTTCTCCCAAGCAAACGAGATGGTCGCAACGGAACGAAAGGCCCGCGCCAAGCTTGAAGAGAGGATCGAGATACTGGAGAGGAAGGACAAGGACAAGATGGCCAGGCTGGATAGGCTCGAGAAGGCTGTGAGTAGGATCGACCGTGTGAAGGCGATACTAAATCAGCCGCAGACCGGCGGCGTGGTTGTGGGAGGTGCGATGCTGGCGCCACCGGCGAAGAGATGATCGATGCTAGGGCAGATTTCCTTCCGTTCTTGATGCTTTGAAAGATACCCATTTTCTTGTTAATATTGGCATCTTAGCGTGGCGTTTGGGCATCTAGCATATATGTACTCTTCTGAGAGTCTCCTAGCCACCGCTACGTGGTCTCACATAAGCATATCAGGCGTTCTTGTTCAGAAAGGTTATCACATCAGTTTTCTCTCATGGACTACGTGATTGAATTGTAACTCATTCTTTCCTTTGGTAAGCTTTTTCGGGACATGTGTCGTAGGCATGTCAATACCGCATCAAATTTCCCTTTAAACGACAGGAAGCAACGGCGAACTTTTCCTGTGTGGCAGCGACACTCCATCTTAGTGTATGGTGACTAAGCGCTCGCATCCTTCCTGCGCAGCCACTTCATTCTGACCTTCTTGCATCACATACCCATGCTGGATACGCATTACGTTCTCGCGATGCTCACTGTCCAATAATCACACTTGTATCGCCTCGAGTCCCAAAGCTATCGTGTTGATGCCTCAAATGATCCCTGTCTCGCCACATTGCTGCCTACACTAATCCCGAAAGGAAGGAACACCTGACCACGCGACACTGACTTCCACTTTCTATTAAAGACGCGTCAGAACGCGTTCTTTCGTGTTCCTATCTCATTGCGCACTTCTCAATTGCGACCAATTCAAATCATACAACCGCAATTCAAATTGACGAATTCACCATGTCTGACGTTGCAGTCAATGAGCAGACCTTTGCCTCTGGGCGCTACTCCAAGCGCAAGAGGACTCAGGTCACATACCACATGGACGAGCTGGACGTCTCAGATACTGAGTCTGACTTTGAGAGCGTCCCGACAAAGGTTCGACGGATCCTCGGGGTCGATGCTTCTCATCTAACATCAAACAGAAGCGCAAAGCCGTCGCACCGAAGCCACTTCCAAAGAGAAGGATCTTCCCATTCCTGCAACTGCCAGCAGAGATCCGGAACATGATCTACGGCTACACTCTCGAGGATTCATCCGGCATCAACCTCGTCGCTAGTTTCCAGCACCGACGCCGCACTGTGGAACGTATATCTCCGGGGCTCATGTCTCAGATCGCTGGGGGTTACTACTCCAGATCGCGGTACTACATAGACCGAAACGATACGGCAGATCCAGTGGCGCTCGTGCCTTCACTCCTCGCTGTATGCAAGCAGATCTACCAAGAAGGACGCGACGTGCTCTACAACAACGAGTTCAAGTTCGCCGACACTACAGTCCTCTACCACTTCATGTTGAACATCAGCCCAGCCGGTGCCAAACACCTCAAGCACTTGCGCATCATGTCCTTCAACTACAGCCGTGGGATGACGGCGTACAACAACGCGTGCTTTGCAGTTCTCGGTCAGGCCACAAACCTCAAGACACTTCATATCGATCAGATTTCCGGCCGCGCTGGTCATGCACGAGGAGCTGCGGCCAAGTTCTATCGCGATGCATTTCCCTGGCTCGAGGCTGTCGGAGCAGCGAAAGGAAAGTTTGATGCTGGAGTGGAATTGTTGCAGATCGACCCCGATGTATTCGATTACAACAGCTGGAGGTATCGAGGCGCCCAGCGCAACATTTCTCCCCAAGACAAGCACGCGGAATTCATGGAGGCTCTGCGGAAACTGTTGAAGGCACAGCAGAAGAGAGTTATGGGTGTTCTTGGAAAGAGAGGCAAGAAGGTTTAAGATGCTTTTTCGCAAGGCAGCGGGTATAGAGGGCGCGATGAAGGAGATGTGTTTGTGGGATGGTGCTCGAGGATGATTTACGATGACATTAACAAGCTGTCGTGGAGGAGAAAGATTATGTCACCTGTTTAGCATATAACACTCAAGGATTGAGGTTTCTCCGAGCTGAAACCTAGATTACTTAAGTAGCTAAGTATATAGTCTAATCGTTTATTAAACTCTCTTATATAGAAATCTAATTAATTATCTTATACTCTTAATTAAAGTTCGCTTAGCCTTAATAGTTATAAGCTTAGCGCTATAAGATTATAGAGCTAATTTCTTACTACGCATTTTATATTTGCTAAGAACTTTAATTAGTTAATCTACTTTACTCTTATATCTTATCTACTAACTCTTTTTTTCTATTATAGAATCTAAAGATACGCTCTCTATATCTATTACTCTTAAAAGCTAATTAGATTAGCTATACTAGTTTACCTAGCTAAAGCTTTATTATATCTTTAGCTAGGTTTAAAATTAAGTTAATCTAGATTAGAATATTTAACTCTCTATTAAGAACTAGTATCTTGCTTACTTTTTAATTCTACTATAACCTAAGCTAGTCTCTAAGCTTTTATCTAGCGCAATATAATAAGATAAAGAAGATTATTATAAGAAATAAGAGTAATTTAAACTTAAGAATTAAGCGCGTAAGCTTATAATTAAGAACAGCACTTACGATATTAACTTATATAAGCTAAATATTTCTAAATAGACTAGAAAAGCTAATAAACTTACTAAAGTTAAGAAATAGATTACTAATATAGTTTTAAGTAACCTGCTTACGCTAGTAATAATAAAGCTACTTAATAATAAAGAACTTTATTTAATACTATAAGCTTTA
>Ga0265780_10004840_pt1 | contig 17215 bp, 17 predicted proteins | sample P1T30metagenome_FD_192432 | JGI IMG/M metagenome (GOLD analysis project Ga0265780, IMG submission 192432) | Plant litter microbial communities from East Loma Ridge, Irvine, California - P1 T30 | ecosystem: Environmental > Terrestrial > Plant litter > Unclassified | place: USA: California...
GCATACTGGCTGAGATAATAAACGAGCGTAATAGTTAATAATGATTCATATCTTTAGTAAATAATAAAGCTATCTATGAAGAAAATAGGATTTTTATCATTTGGGCATTGGGCGGACCATCCTGCCTATAAAACCCGTACAGCTGCCGACACGCTCCTGCAATCCATTGATTTGGCCGTGGCAGCAGAAGAAATTGGTTTGGATGGCGCTTACTTCCGGGTACATCATTTTGCGCGGCAGCTGGCATCGCCTTTTCCGCTGCTTTCGGCAATTGGAGCAAAAACCAGCCAGATAGAGATAGGTACGGGTGTTATTGACATGCGTTACGAAAATCCGCTGTACATGGTGGAAGATGCAAGTGCTGCCGACCTGATCTCGGGCGGGCGTTTACAGTTGGGAATAAGCAGGGGTTCGCCGGAACAGGTAATTGAAGGCTGGCGCCACTTTGGCTACCAACCTGAGCCGGGCGAAACTGATGCCGATATGGGGCGAAAGAAAGCGTTAGAATTTTTAGAGCGGCTAAAAGGGGAGGGATTTGCAACGCCAAACCCAAATCCAATATTCCCAAATCCTCCGGGATTGCTACGCCTGGAACCTCATTCTGAAGGATTGCGCGAGCGGATTTGGTGGGGTGCTGCATCTAATGCTACTGCGATCTGGGCGGCAGAAAATGGTATGCACCTGCAAAGCTCTACGCTTAAGTATGACGAGAACGGTAAACCTTTCCATGTGCAGCAGGCAGAACAAATAAGGCTATACAAAGAGGCCTGGAAAAAAGCAGGGCACAAACATGAACCCAGAGTTTCTGTAAGCCGGTCTATTTTTGCACTGGTAAACGATCAGGATAGGTACTATTTTGGGCAGCAGGGCAAAGAGAGCGATAGTTTTGGTTATATCGAAAGTGATAAAAGGGCCATCTTTGGGAAAAGTTATGCCGCAGAACCCGATAAACTAATCGCAGAGCTGGCCCAGGATGAAGCCATTCAGGAAGCCGATAACGTGCTTTTGACCGTACCCAATACATTGGGTGTTGACTATAACATACATATGCTATCGAGTATTTTGAAATATATAGCACCCGCACTGGGCTGGCGGTAATTTTTAACAAAAGGGTTGGCTGCTTTGTGTTGTATAGGGAAATATCTAACAAATATTTTTACGGAATTTGTTAATGATATCGAAAAGCGCACTGTAGTACCTTATAGAAAACGTACATTTAGTCTGCTACCCGTCATTTAGTGGAAACCAATTAGGCGGGTGGTAAAATTGTGGTGCTTACCTAAGCATCTCTAAAAACTATATGTATGATATTACAATCTACTACTATTTTGAAAAAAGAAGATGCGACCGTTAATTGGGCTAATGAACAATTTCGTACTGATGTATTTAAGGGCCTGGGCAATATTCCTAAAAAGTTAGAGTCAAAGTATTTTTACGATAAAACCGGTGACGCCCTTTTTCAGCAAATTATGGCAATGCCGGAATATTACCTTACCCGCTGCGAACTGGATATATTTAAAAACCGCACCGCTAACCTTGCAGAAGTAATTACAGCTGCCGGTACAGCATTCGATATTATAGAACTTGGGGCGGGAGATGCTACAAAATCATCTTACCTGTTGCAGCATTTGGCAGGCCAAAGTACTGAGTTTACCTATATGCCCATTGATATTTCGGGTAACATCCTTAAAGTTTTAGATGCAAAGCTTAAAGCAGGTATACCCGGGCTCGATATTGTTTGCCTGGAAGGGGAATATTTTACCATGCTAAAAAAAGCTGCGCAGGTCTCTGACAGGCGAAAAGTAGTGCTATTTTTAGGCGGTAATATTGGTAATATGGAGAAAGAAGAGGCATTAGCCTTTTGTAGTGATCTTAGGAGTTACTTAAATTCCGGAGATATAGTGCTTATTGGTTTCGACCTCAAAAAACACCCACAAACCATATTAAATGCTTATAATGATAAGGCAGGTATAACCGCGGCCTTTAACCTGAATTTGCTTACCCGCATAAACCGCGAGCTGGGTGCCAATTTTAATGTCGGCCGGTTTGAGCATTATCAAAATTATGACCCTCTTACAGGTGCATGCAGGAGCTACCTTATAAGCCTGGAAGAGCAGGAAGTACTTATTGACAATGCGGTCATACACTTTGACAGGGACGAAGCCATATATATGGAAGTATCTCAAAAATTTTCTGCCGAAGATATTCAGAAGTTAGCCCATGCATCGGGCTTTGCTGTTGCCGGAACGGTTACAGATCAAAAAGGATGGTTTAAAGATGCTTTATGGATTGCTGAATAATAATAACATATGGGTATAGAAAATAATAAAATAGCTGGTAGTTTATCAACCAGGCTTATACGGCTTTACCATGAGGTGCGCAGCCATTCAGAAAATATTTGCAAACCACTGGAAATAGAAGATTATGTAGTGCAGCCCATTGCCGATGTAAGTCCGCCTAAATGGCACTTAGGGCATACTACCTGGTTTTTTGAAACCTTTATACTTAAACCCCATTTTAGCGGTTATAAAGAATTTGACCCGCAATACAACTTTGTATTTAATAGTTACTACGAAAGCGTGGGTGCACGTGTGGTACGTACAGATCGCGGTAACCTGAGCCGCCCTTCTGTTACTGACGTGTATCGTTACAGGGCGTATGTAGATGAAAATATGGACCGGTTTTTAAATGATGCTGTCCTGTCTGACGAACTTGCTGCCCTGCTGGAACTTGGCCTAAACCATGAGCAGCAGCACCAGGAACTTTTGTATAGCGATATAAAATATATACTGGGGCACAATCCGCTTTTTCCGGCCTATAGTAACGACGAGGTTTTTAAAACTGCAATGCACCGGGAAACAAAATTTATTAGCATGCCTGAAGGAGTTTATGAAATTGGTTTCAACGGTAATGGTTTTTGCTTTGATAATGAGCTAGGCAGGCACAAAATATATCTTGGTGCTTATCAAATAGCTGATAAACCGGTAACCAATAAACAATATCATGAGTTTATTGAAGATGGTGGCTATCAAAATTTCCGCCACTGGCATTCGGAAGGATGGGACTGGGTAAAACAATCAGGGGCTAAGGCGCCACTATACTGGCATAACATAGAAAACAAATGGATGCATTACACATTTAAAGGACTAAGCGAAATAGCGCCTGATGATGCCGTATGTCACGTAAATTTTTATGAAGCATCGGCATTTGCTTCATGGAAAGGTTTGCGTTTACCTACAGAAGCAGAGTGGGAAGCAGCATCAGGGCACTTTAACTGGGGCGAACGCTGGGAGTGGACTAACAGCGCATACCTGCCTTATCCCGGCTTTAAAAAAGAGGCCGGTGCCATAGGCGAATATAATGGCAAGTTTATGGTGAACCAAATGGTTTTGAGAGGTGCATCTGTAATAACTCCAAAAGATCACAGCCGCAATAGTTACCGCAACTTTTTCCATCCGAGGCATCAGTGGCAGTTTACGGGCATACGCCTCGCAAAATAATTTTTTTTCTGGTAAATTATAATTCAATAAAAATTATAATTCAATAAAAGTAGAAGCTCTAAATCAACGATTTAGAGCTTTTACTTTTTTTGCCATTGACAAATTCGAACCTAATTTATGCAGATGGTGTCTGTTCTCGATATCACTTCTTAATTATTTCTTAAAATCTTTTAAAATCATACAAGTCCTCAGAAAAATCATATAAGAAGAAGATCTTCCAATTCGGATACATTTGTAAAAGCTGAATCAAAATATATCAATAAAGTGGCAAACACAACACAACGGAGGGCCCTGGTTAGTGGGGGAAGTAGTGGAATAGGGCTTGCCGTTGCAAAGAAGTTAGCAGAGAATGGAATATCTGTAACAATAGCAGATATAGTTCCACCTGTAGAATCTGTACCTAACTGTAAGTTTCAGTATTGCAATGTTTGCAGTGGCCGGGATGTAGATGCACTTTTTAAAAAGATGCTTACCCAACTACCGGATATACTGGTATTAAGTGCCGGAAAAGGAATCCATGAGCGACTTACTGAAGGCGACCCCGAAAAATGGGGTACAGTACTGGATTTAAATATAATGGGGGTATTGCGTTGCGTCAGGGCCTTTGTTCCTTCTATGCAGCAAAATAAAAAGGGTAACGTTGTTTTTATCTCATCTGTATCGGCAAAACGTGCTTACAGCTACGGCGGTATTTATGCAGCCTCAAAAGCAGCAATTGAGATTATTGCCGATACACTCAGGATTGAAACCGCGCCGGATATTGCCGTTACAACAATTATTGCCGGCGTTACCGATACCGATTTTTTCAAGGATCGTGAAGACCGTGAATCGCTATTTAAAAATATAGGTAGCCTGAATGCCAACGATATAGCCGAAGATGTTTTTTATGCAATAAACCAGCCGCCCGGAAAAAGTATCAATGCTGTTATAACCAGACCATTCGGGCAGGAATTTTAATGAAACCAACAGATATTATGAAGAATAAAGTACTGATTACCGGCGGGGCCGGATTTATAGGCTCTCACCTTGCAGATGAGCTTATTGAAAATGGATATGAAGTAAGAGCGCTTGATAACCTGTGTGAGCAGGTGCATGGTGCTGATGCCGTAAGGCCGGATTACCTGCACCCGGAAGTGGAATTAATAATAGGCGATGTTCGTGATGCTGTGGCAGTGAGAAAGGCCTTAGAAGGTGTAGATGCTGTATTTCATCTTGCTGCAATGGTGGGTGTAGGCCAGAGTATGTATCAAATTGAAGAATATACTGATGTAAATAACATTGGTACTGCTGTATTACTGGAGGCTTTAATAGACAAGCCTGTTAAAAAATTAGTTGTGGCCTCAAGTATGAGTGTTTATGGTGAAGGTTTGTATAAAAATCCTGCCGGCGATTTTATCCATGAATGCGAACGTAAACTGGATGATCTTAAAAACCAGCACTGGAATATGTATGACGCTGCCGGATTTGATTACACCCCCGTTCCTACGCCGGAATTTAAAAAAACAAACCTTACCTCCATATACGCGCTTTCCAAATACGATCAGGAGCGCCTTTGCCTTATAACAGGTAAAGCATATAATATACCCACAACCGCGCTCAGGTTTTTTAATGTATATGGCACCCGCCAGGCGTTATCTAACCCCTATACGGGCGTGCTGGCAATATTTGCATCCCGCCTGCTCAATAATAATCCACCCATGATTTTTGAAGATGGCCTGCAAAAGCGCGATTTTATACATGTAAAAGATGTAGCACGCGCTTGCCGCCTGGCGCTGGAATCATCTGATGCCCACGGAGAGGTTATTAATGTTGGCAGTGGCAGGCAGTACACAATAGCTGAAATTGCCGAAAAGCTTGCGACTGTAATGGGCAAAGAGATAGCTCCTGAAGTGAATGGAAAGTACCGTGTGGGAGATATTCGCCATTGTTTTGCCGACCTGACTAAAGCCCGCACACTACTGGGCTTTGAGCCAAAAGTGGACTTTGAAGAAGGACTTGCTGAACTTGCCTTATGGCTTGAAGGCCAGATTGCTGTGGACAGTGTAAATCAGGCAACCGAAGAATTAGCGTCTAGAGGGTTAACAGTTTAATTTGTATTTGCATGAAGAAAGAAAATACTGGGGGAATTGGAATTGTAGAATGGTTCCGTCCCGGACAATATAATGTAGTAAAGCAGGCCATAGATGATTTAAACAAGATTGGCATCACACGCCTCCGTACCGGTGTTTCGTGGGCAGAATGGCATCTGGAAGGCAGCCCGGAATGGTATGACTGGCTTTTTCCGGAGCTGGCAAAACATTTTGAAATACTGCCGTGTTTTTTATATACTCCGCCATCTATTGGCGAAACGGGTAAAGTTTCTGCCCCGCCTAAAAATCTTAAGGCATATGCCGATTTTATAGATGTAATGATTACAAGGTATGGTAGCTATTTTGAGTGGGTAGAACTATGGAATGAGCCGAATAATATCATTGAATATGATTTTACAATGGATTATTCTTGGAACAAGTTTGCAGAGATGATAGGCAATGCTGCGCATTGGGCACAACATAGGGGCAAGAAAACAGTTTTGGGAGGTATGAGCCCAATAGACCCCAACTGGCTGCAAACCATGGCAGACCGCGGCCTGCTAGCCTATATTGATGCCGTTGGAATACATGGCTTTCCTGAAGTTTTTGACCAGCAATGGACCTCATGGCAGGATAAGCTCATGGCAATACGCGATGTTTTAGACAGGAACGGTTTAGATAAAGAAATATGGATATCTGAAGCGGGCTTTTCAACCTGGCAAAACGATGAGGTAAAGCAGTGGGAAGAATTTAAGAAAGTTCTGGCTACCACCGCCGACAGGGTATACTGGTACGGGCTTACCGATCTCGATCCTGCTTATGCAACAGTGGGCGGGTTTCATCTTGACGACCGCGAATACCACTTTGGGATGAAAAAATATGACGGTACAGAAAAATTGTTATTCAGGCTATTGGCAGCACATGGTATTGATAATATAAATGCCCATGGCTATATCGATAAGCACTATGCTGTTAAAACAGATGAAAAGTATGTGCTTATTACTGGCGGCGCAGGCTTTATAGGTACTAACCTTGCAGCGCGGCTTTTAGGCGAAGGTAAAAAAGTAATGGTGTACGATAATTTATCCCGCAGGGGCGTAGAACAAAACCTTCAATGGCTGAAGCAGGAATTTGGAGATAAACTGATTGTTCAGGTTGCAGACATTCGCGAGAAAAACCTGTTGCAGGAAAGCGTAAAAAATGCAGAACAGGTTTTTCATTTCTCAGCCCAGGTTGCTGTAACGTCGTCGCTTACTAATCCACAACATGATTTTGAAGTAAACATCCAGGGAACATTCAATATACTCGAAGCTATAAGGAAATCAGCACACAGGCCGCCACTTGTGTTTACCTCTACAAACAAAGTATATGGCGACTTGCTGGATCTTGGCCTTACTACAGACGAGACACGCTATTATCCGGATGATGAAATTTTTAAAAAGAATGGCATAAGCGAAGGGCGAGCGCTTGATTTCCACAGCCCATATGGTTGCAGCAAAGGCTCTGCCGACCAGTATGTACTTGACTATTCGAGGTCATACGGAATGAAAACGGCTGTGTTCAGAATGAGCTGTATCTACGGGCCACACCAGTTTGGCAACGAAGACCAGGGCTGGGTGGCACATTTCTTAATACAGGCGCTGGAAGGAAAACCCATCACAATTTATGGTAATGGTAAGCAGGTTCGGGATATACTTTTTGTAGAAGACCTGGTAGACGCTTTTATTCTTGCACAAAAGAAAATTGATAAAATTTCAGGTACAGCCTTTAACATGGGCGGAGGTCCCAAAAATACAGTGAGCCTGGTAGAAATACTTAACCTTATAAGCGAGAAGACAGGGAAAAAAGTAGATGTATCCTTTGAAGGTTGGCGCACCGGCGATCAGCAATATTATGTTTCTGATACGGCTGCTTTTCAAAAGGCAACCGGCTGGAAACCTAAATACTCTGTTAATGAGGGTATAGAGGCACTTACCGCCTGGCTATGTGAATCACGGAAGATAAACCTGGCTCAAAATGTTTCATCTAAAGTAGTAGAAGTATGACAGAGACGATAGCGGTTTTAAAACAAACCGGCTTAAATGATGCTAAGCTGCAAACCATGCAGGCTGCAATAGTAACAACGCCGGGAAGCGTTGAGGTTAAAGAGGTTCCGCTGCCGCAACCGGGAAAAGGAGAGGTGCGCATTAAACTGGAAGGCAGCGGGGTTTGTGCCTCTAATATACCGGTTTGGGAAGGAAGGGATTGGTTTAACTACCCGCTTCCGGCCGGAAATCCCGGCCATGAAGGCTGGGGTATTATAGACGCCATTGGGCCCGATGTGGCCGGCCTTCGCATAGGCTGTAGGGTAGCATGCCTTTCTTATAACGCCTACGCCCAGTATGATATAGCCAGAGCAGATGATGTGGTAGTACTTCCGTCATCATTAAAAAAGAAACCTTTTCCCGGTGAGCCACTTGGCTGCGCCATGAACATTTTTGAACGCAGCGATATAAAGCGGGGGCAAACTGTTGCAATAGTAGGCGCCGGTTTTTTAGGAGCGTTGCTTATCCAACTGGCTAAGTCGGCCGGTGCTTTTGTAATTGCAGTTTCCCAAAGGGAGTTTTCGCTCACAACAGCTAAAAAATGTGGCGCAGACAGCATAATTCTAATGGACGACCATTATAAAATTATAGATCAGGTAAAATCACTTACCGGCGAAAAATTTTGCGACCGTGTAATAGAGGTAACCGGCAAAGAATGGCCGCTTAACCTTTCTATCGAACTTACGGCCGAGCGGGGTAAGCTAATTGTGGCTGGGTTTCATCAGGATGGCTTACGCCAGGTAAACATGCAGTTGTTAAACTGGAGGGGCATTGATATGATTAATGCCCATGAGCGCAACCCAAAACAATATGTAAAAGGTATGCGCAATGCCATAACAGCCATATTAAAAGGGCAAATGGATCCTTTTCCGTTGTTTACACACACCTTTCCGCTGGACAGGACTAACGAGGCACTGGACTATTTAAAAGAACGGCCTGAGGGCTTTATAAAAGCATTAATTATAAACCAATAGTTATGGCGGCTGAAACAATTATTGAAAAAAAAACGCTTTCGCTGGGGTTTATCGGTGTAGGCTGGATAGGCCGTAACAGGATGGACGCACTGCTGAACTCAGGCATGGCACACGCAGCCGTTATTGCGGAGCCTTATGCAAAAAACGCAGAAGATGCACGAATTTCTGCACCAAATGCAGTTGTAACAGAGCAATTAGACGAGTTATATAACAGTCCATATATAGATGGTGTTGTAATCGCTACACCAAGCGCTTTACATGCCAGCCAGTCGTTAGACGCCCTTAATGCCGGAAAGGCAGTGTTTTGCCAAAAGCCGCTGGGCAGGTCAGCTAAAGAAGTTAAAGAAGTGGTTAAAGCATCGCGCAAGGCAAATAAACTGCTTTCAGTAGACCTTTCCTATCGGTACACAAAGGCATTTGCGGCAGTTTACGATACTATTCTTAATGGAGAAATAGGAACAATATATGCTATTAACCTTGTTTTTCACAATGCCTATGGCCCTGATAAGGAATGGTTTTATGACATAGCCCGTTCGGGCGGAGGCTGCGTAATGGATCTGGGAGTACATCTTGTAGATATGGCGCTTTGCTGCCTGGGTTTTCCTGCGGTAACAGATGTGCAGAGCCGCCTTTTTTCAAAAGGAGAAATACTTTTACCGGGTGAAGATAAAGTAGAGGACTTTGCTAAAGTTTCTTTGCTGACTGCAAATGGCGTAGCCATTACACTCGAATGCTCATGGAATGTTTCTGCCGGGCAGGATGCCATTATCGAGGCTACTTTTTACGGTACAAACGGTGGTGCATCGTTTAAAAATGTTAACGGTTCATTTTACGATTTTAAAGCCGAAAAATATTACGGCACAAAAACAGAACAGCTTTTTTCGGGGCAGGATAATTGGGGAGGCCGCGCAGGAGTTGTATGGGCAGAAAACATTTTGAAAGGTTCCGGTTATGATGCTATTACCGCTAATGAGTATATAAAAACGGCCGAAGTTATAGACAAAATTTATGGCAGGCGCCCTTAAAATACTTATGACAACCGACACGGTTGGCGGGGTATGGACATATACCATAGATCTTTGTAAAGCCCTTGAAGCTTATAATGTTGAGGTGTATTTAATGTCGATGGGCGCCCTGGTAAACAAGCAGCAACAGTTGCAGTTAGATACGCTACAAAACGTTAGCTTTTACGAAAGTAATTATAAGCTGGAGTGGATGCAGGATGCCCAATATGATGTAAAAAAGGCTAAAGAATGGATAACTGGAATATATGGTTACATAAAACCGGATATTTTACACTTTAATAATTTTGGGCAAACTGCGGGTTATTGGAGCTGCCCTGTTGTAACGGTTTATCATTCTTGTGTGCAAACCTGGTGGAAGGCTGTTAAAGGCGAGAGGCCACCGAAGGAATGGGACTGGTATACCGGATTGGTCAAAGATGCTCTAAATGCATCGGATGCTATTATATTCCCCTCTAATGGTATGCAGCAACAGGCCGAAGCTGTTTTTGGGTCTTTAAAAGGAGATGTAATTTACAATGGCAGAAGCCTGAAACAACCCCCTGGTTTAATTAAAGAGGATGTGATATTAACGGCCGGACGTATTTGGGATGAGGGAAAGAACATACAATTGTTATGCTCAATAGCACCCTCCCTGCCATGGCCGGTTCATGTTGCCGGTAATAATATTGATCCAAATAACCACGAAATTCCCAAACTGGAAAATGTAGCATTTTTAGGCCAGCTTGATCAGGCCGAAATGTTTGATGCAATGTTGAGGGCTTCAATATTTATAATGCCTGCAAAATACGAACCCTTTGGGCTCGCTGTGCTCGAGGCTGCCAATGCATCTTGTGCGCTTGTATTGGCAGATATTCCCACTCTAAAGGAAATTTGGGGTGATGCCGCCCTGTATTTTGATCCTGTTGATAAACATGCTGCTGCACAAGCAATTGTAAAGCTTATTAAAGATGCCGAATTACGTAAGGAAATGGCTTTAAAGGCACAACAACGCGCTAAGGCATATACGGCTAAAAAAATGGCAGAAGAATATTATCAGCTATATCAAAGCCTTATTTAACTAACTAACACCTTCAGAATATGAAAATTGTAATGTTCTATCATTCGCTCATTTCGGACTGGAACCATGGCAATGCACACTTTTTACGAGGCATTGTAACAGAGCTTTTAGACCGGGGGCATGATGTAAAAGTATATGAGCCGGTAAACGGCTGGAGCCTGAGCAATCTTATCCAGGATAACGGAAAAGGTATGGTAAAAGAATTTGCACACTATTACCCTTCGCTCACCATGGCTTTGTATGATCCGGAAAACCCTGATTATGAAGAGATCTTAAGAGGCGCTTACCTGGTTATAGCGCACGAATGGAACAAGCATGAATTAGTAGCTAAGCTTGGCGCTATAAAAGATCAGTTTGGATATAAACTGTTATTTCATGATACGCACCACAGGGCAGTTTCTGATCCGGAAAGCATGTCGCAATATGACTTTAGCAATTATGACGGTGCGCTTGTTTTTGGTGATGTACTCAAAGATATCTACAAGAAAAATAAGTGGATAGATAGGGTATGGACCTGGCATGAGGCGGCAGATACAACACTTTTCAGGCCTTATCCTGAAGTGCAAAAGGAGGGCGACCTTGTTTGGATAGGTAACTGGGGCGATGATGAGCGTACCGAAGAACTTATGGAATATCTCATCAGGCCGGTAAAAGAGCTGGGACTCAAGGCGAAAGTTTATGGCGTGCGTTATCCGGAACATGCACTTACAGCACTTAAAGATGCCGGCATAGAGTATGGTGGCTGGCTTCCCAACTATAAAGTGCCCGAAGTTTTTGCAAAATATAAAGTTACGGTACACGTACCCAGGGGGCCTTATGTAAAATGGCTTCCGGGTATTCCTACCATTCGTCCGTTTGAAGCCATGTCGTGTGGGATCCCACTTATATCGTCTCCTTGGGAAGATGCTGAAGGCTTGTTTACGCCGGGTCAGGATTTTTTAGTAGCCAATAATGGGCAAGAGATGAAGGCGCATTTGCAACTGATACTTAATAATGAGGCCTTTGCAAAAAGCCTTGCCGAAAATGCAAGGCAGACCGTACTAAACAGGCACACCTGCTCCCATAGGGTAAATGAACTTGAAAACATATTGGGTGAATTAGGCTTTGCAGACCGCCTTGTTTATCCTGTAAAAACAAAAACTATAGCAGTATGAAAAAAGGATTAAACATAGCATTTTTTGGCTCAAGCATCGTTTCTGCCTACTGGAATGGCGCCGCCACCTACTACAGGGGTATTGTTAAGGCCCTGAATGCCCTCGGTCATAATGTAACTTTCTACGAACCTGATATTTATGATCGTCAGGAAAACCGCGACATTGAAGATCCTGATTACTGCCGGGTGGTTATTTACACCAGCAATGAGCAGGAGATAGCAAAGCTGCTGGCCGAAGCCGCCAGTGCAGACGTGATCATCAAGGCCAGTGGGGTTGGCGCGTTTGATGATTTTTTAGAAAAAGAGGTTACGAAGCTAAAAAAAGAAGATAACCTGCTGATATTTTGGGATGTAGATGCACCGGCAACGTTAGACAGGATTGAGAACAACCCTGACGACCCATTTAATGCACTGATTCCCCTGTATGATTACATCCTTACCTATGGCGGGGGGGAGCCTGTTATTGAGGCATATACGAGGAACGGTGCCCAAAAATGCATACCGGTTTATAACGCACTCGATACCTCTACCCACCACCCGGTGGATAAAGACAGCCGTTTTGCCAGCACGCTTGCGTTTTTAGGCAACCGCCTGCCGGACAGGGAGGCCAGGGTAGAAGAGTTCTTTTTAAAACCGGCGGCTCAAATGCCTGATAAACAGTTTGTTTTAGGCGGTAGCGGCTGGGGCGATAAGCCACTGCCGGAAAATATAAACTACATAGGGCACGTGTTTACAGCCGACCATAATGCACTTAACGCCACACCTTTAGCGGTACTAAATATAAGCCGGGACAGTATGGCAAAATATGGCTTTTCGCCCGCTACAAGGGTGTTTGAGGCAGCAGGCGCAGGTGCCTGTATTATAACGGATTACTGGGAGGGTATCGACTTTTTCTTTGAGCCGGGCAAAGAGATATTAGTGGCAAAAGACGGCGATGAGGTTATAGAAATTTTAAAACAGCTTACTCCCGAAAAAGCTGCCGAAATAGGACGTGCCGCCTACCAAAAAGTTTTGTCAGAACACACTTACAATCATAGGGCGCAATTGCTTCAAAAAGTGTTTAATATTTCACTTTCGGAATCTGGAATCAACATATTATCGCTATGAGAATTGTAATTATAGGTTTATCCATAACATCGTCGTGGGGAAACGGGCACGCAACTACCTACCGGGCCCTTGTTAAAGAATTGTCCAAACTTGGCCATGACATAATTTTCCTTGAAAAGGATGTGCCCTGGTATGCGCCTCACCGCGATTTGCCTGATCCTGAGTTTTGCCGCCTCGGCCTCTATAAAACCAATGAAGAGCTTTGGCAGGATTACCACGCTGAAGTTGCCGGTGCCGATGCGGTAATTGTAGGGTCTTATGTGCAGCAGGGTGTTGATGTGGGGCAGTGGGTACTTAAAACCGCCACCGGCATAAGGGCTTTTTATGACATAGATACCCCCGTAACGCTCGCCAAATTGGAGCGTGGCGACTATGAGTACATAAGCCCATCGCTTATTGCACAGTATGATATGTACCTGTCTTTTACAGGTGGGCCTGTGTTGCAGCACCTTGAAAATTATTATGGCTCGCCGGCAGCAAAAGCATTGTTTTGCTCTGTAGACCCTGAGCACTACTACCCTGAAGGAAAAACTACAGCGTGGGAGCTAGGCTATCTTGGCACCTTTAGTACAGACAGGCAGCCTACCGTAAACGAATTGCTTTGCAAAACATCCATAGCGCTTCCGGAGGGCAGGTTTGTAGTCGCAGGCCCACAATATCCTGATGCTGTTAACTGGCCGGTAAATGTAGAGCGCATTGAGCACCTGCCACCCGCGCTGCACCGCGATTTTTATAATAAGCAAAAGTTTACGCTAAATGTAACACGGGCCGATATGATTGCGGCGGGCTATTCGCCAAGCGTGCGGCTGTTTGAAGCCGCGGCATGCGGCGTGCCCATAATATCTGATTATTGGGATGGCCTTACTTCAATTTTTGAAGAAGGTAAAGAAATATTGATAGCCCGTAGCTATGATGATGTTTTAGGCTACCTTAAAATATCTGACGAAGAACGAACTGCAATAGGTAATAACGCCCGGAAAAAAATCCTGAAATATCATACGGCCAAAGCAAGGGCGGCAGAGTTAGTGGCTTATTTTGAGGGAAGCCTGAAAAATAAAGTTCAAAACGTTTAAAAATGGATTTGGATTAAATATTTAATAGTAACAACATTTAAAACCCGACATGATGAAAAACAATAGTATGAAGTTCTGTAAAGCATCGTTTATGATGGCTTTACTTGCCCTGTGCTTTTCCTGTAAAGAAGGTAATCAAAACCAGGGTGCATCCGGTAGCGCTCCTGCCGAAACAGGGGCTCAGCCTGGTGGCGAAAATACAGGTACTACAAATACACCTACGGCAGGTGCCCAGAGCACGGGCGGCAACGCAAATGGAGATAACCAAACCGGGGGTGCGGCTAAAGACAGCACAGCGCCAACATCTACAGGGGTTAACAACCCGGCAACGGTAAAAAACAGTACTCCGGACCATGTAAAGCCGTAGTATAGAATGTGTGTGTTATTTATAGCCGGGGTCATCCCGGCTTTTTTTATGGCCTGCCCACTCTTAATTTGTGTTAGGGTGCTTACACAGGCTCCAGTATTCAAATATTGTCTTTATCGTGTGTTCAGATTCTTTAGGGTCGGCATCCTTTTTAAAAAATCCCTGTACAGTCATTTGGGTATAAGCCTGGTTTACATCCTGCTGGTAGGCGGCAGTAGAGTAAAAAACAAAAGGGATGCTCTTTTTACGCAGTTTTTTATCGTTATCAATCTTAAACTTAAATTCAAGCCCATTTTTTCCGGGCAGGTTAATATCCGAAAGAATTATAAAAATGGTTTTTTTTGTATCGCATAAAAACTGAAGGGCATCATCGGTATTGTCAAACCAGATTACCTCATTTTTAACGTCAATATTTTTTAGTATATTTTCAAAAAACAGCTTGTCATCGATATCATCTTCAACAAGCACAATGGCTCCCTGTCTCATCAGCATAAAGTATTTTTGCTACTGTAAATATACTTTTTAAAACTTAATTTTTCTTAAAATTTTAAAAATTGTTTAGCACACTTTTAAGTTTATTTTTACTTCTAAAAATCTATTTTTTAATTGTTTACGTTTTATGAAGAAATAGATTGTTAAACAATATCTAAAGAAATTAACAGTTTTCGTTATTTTTATCCTAAAAAAATTGTGATGGTTTTAACTAAAGATTATTTGTCTTAAATTAGCTTCTAAACACACCACCCTTACACCATGAACATCAACTTTAGATATAATATAGAGCAGGTTTGCAGGGTAATACTGCACGAAAAAATCAGTGCGCTCAATATTGACTACCGCATTACAAATTCGGGTTCGGTTTATTTTCCCCATAATATCTGCGCGCACAAGTTCCAGGAGCTTAAGCAGGAACTAAGCAATTATGGCATTGAGGTTATTACCGACCAAAAATCAATTTTGGTACAAAAAATCAAAGGGCTCATTACTTCAATGCTCACCCCCGATAGTACCATGCCGTTGGTTAAAATCTCATCTTTTCTTTCAGACAGCCTTAATGAAAATTACAGGTCCATATCTCAGGCTTTTACTGATATATGCCACATGTCTATAGAAAGCTTTATAATACTACGAAAAACAGAACTTGTTAAGCAGCTGCTGCTTAATGAAAACCTGTCTCTTACAGAAATTTCCCACAGGCTTCAATACAGCAGTGTGGCGCACCTTTCTAACCAGTTTAAAAATTCGACAGGTTTATCACCCAGCACTTTTCAAAAAATAGCCACCGGCAAAAGGAAGGCAAAAATGCTTAATTAAATATCACTATTATGAGGATAGATGAATTGCACATAGTATTAGCAGAGGATGACAAAGATGATCGCCTCTTCTTTAAAAACGCCTTTAAGGGGCTTAAAATTGATAACAGGCTTACCGTCTGCGAAGACGGTATGGCACTTATGGATTACCTAAATGATGCCGAGCCGTTGCCGCACATTTTGTTCCTGGATTTAAACATGCCCGGAAAACACGGTTTAGAGTGTTTAAAAGAGCTGCGCGCTAACGACCGTTTTACTGATTTATCTATTGCCATTTATACAAGCTTAAAATCGCCGGGACTTGCCGAAGACACATTACTGGCCGGTGCTAATATTTTTATCAGGAAGCCCAATGACCCCGAAGACCTTAAAAAAATACTGCAGGAGGTAGTGTACATCAACTGGCAGTACATTACAGACGGGCTTAACAAAGAGCATTTTATGCTCAATTATTAATCCGCGCTTCCCAGTGAATCTAATATTTGTAAAAGGTTTTGCGATAAAACAGTAACATCGCTCGGCTTTTTTAAAAAGCCTTCAACCTTTGCGCCCAGCGCCTTTTGCAGGTCGTCCGGGTTGCCGGATGTGGTGCATATAATTATAGGCACCCGGCTCCAGTCCGCTTTAGCCCTAATTTGTTCCAGGCACTCATAGCCATTTCCTTCCGGCATATTAATATCCAGAAATATAATGTCAGGGCAAATGCTCCTGTCCATTAAATGTAGTGCTGCGTCGCAGCAGTCGGCCTCAATTAAATGTATGCCTAATTTTGTTTTTTGAAGGGCTTTATTAAATAAAAAACGGTCATCATCATCATCATCAATTAATAAAACATTCAGCATTTTTTTAAATATTTAGTGGAAAATATAAGTTAAACACAGATCCTGACCCCGGTACGCTTTCGGCGGTAATATATCCTTTGTGCTTTATCATTATTTTCTTGCAAATAGCAAGGCCTATCCCGGTACCTTCATATTTATCTTTTGCATGCAGCCTCTGGAAAGGCTCAAATATCCTTTCAGATTGTTCCGGCAAAAATCCTATCCCATTATCACTTATTATTATTTTACAGTAGCTTACGGTGTTGTCTCCGCCGGCTATTTTAATCTCGCTGCCGTTCACAATTTTGTAGCTCACTTTTATGGTAGGCTGCACATCGCCGCGGCTGTATTTTACCGCATTGCCTATTAAATTTAAAAACAGCTGGTGCACAAGCAGCGGCACTACGTGCAATGATGGTATTGATGCAATTTTCAACACTACATTTTTTTGCACAATGCTGTCGCCCAGCTCTCCGGCCACTTCTTCTAAAACCTGCTTTATATCGGTTTCTTCCAGCTCTTCATCATTTACCCTGCTAATGTGCGAATAATGCAGCAAATCGTCTATAAGGCGCTGCATGCGCCTGGTAGATACAAGTATCCGTTCAAGATATTCGCCGGAGTCTTTAGACAGGCTGGTTTCTTCATCCTCTGTAATAAGTTTGCTAAAAG
>Ga0265780_10004841_pt1 | contig 17215 bp, 15 predicted proteins | sample P1T30metagenome_FD_192432 | JGI IMG/M metagenome (GOLD analysis project Ga0265780, IMG submission 192432) | Plant litter microbial communities from East Loma Ridge, Irvine, California - P1 T30 | ecosystem: Environmental > Terrestrial > Plant litter > Unclassified | place: USA: California...
AGCCCATGTCAAACAAAGCTTTTGAGCCCGCCAAGCTTGGCCCGCTCACCCTTGCCAACCACATTGTGATGGCTCCCATGACGCGCAGCCGTGCCCTCGGCAACGTACCCAATGAACTAATGGCCGAGTACTACCGCCAGCGCGCCACGGCCGGCCTCATCATTAGCGAAGGTGTTTCGCCCTCCGCCAATGGCCTGGGCTACGCCCGCATTCCTGGCCTGTTCAACCAAGAGCACGTCACCAACTGGCAGCGCATCACCGAAACCGTGCACCACCACGGCGGCCACATTTTCGTGCAGCTGATGCATGCCGGCCGCATTTTCCATCACCTCAACCTGCCCGAAGGCGCTGAAGGTATCGCCCCCTCAGCTGTAGCCGCCGCCGGCCAGATGTGGACCGACCAGGAGCAAATGAAGGACCACCCCACGCCCCGCGCTATTGCTTCCGACGAGTTAGCCCGCGTGCGCGACGAGTACGTACACAGCGCCAAGCTGGCCATCGAAGCTGGTTTTGATGGTGTGGAGCTACACGGTGCCAACGGCTACCTCTTGGAGCAATTCCTCAACCCTGCTTCCAATCAGCGCACCGACGAGTACGGTGGCAGCGTGCAGAACCGTGCCCGCTTCGTGCTCGAAGTAACTCGCGCCGTAGCCGAAGCCATTGGCACCGACCGCACCGGCATCCGCCTTTCGCCCTGGGGCGTGTTCAACGACCAGCCCAACTACCCCGAAATTGACGAAACCTACGCCTATCTGGCCGAAGAGCTGCAAAAAATTGGCGTCGTGTACCTGCACCTCGTCGACCACCAAAGCATGGGCGCGCCCGCCGTACCAGCCCAGGTCGTACCGCTTGTCCGCGAAAAATTCACCAATAACCTCATTCTGAGCGGCGGCTATAACACCGTGGCTCAAATTGACACCGCCCTCGCAGGCCCCGCCGACCTTGTAGCTATCGGCCGCCCGTTCATCTCCAACCCCGACTTGGTAGAGCGCCTGAAATCGGGCCTGCCCCTGGCCGAAAGCGACCCGGCCACCTACTATGCCCCCGGCCCCAACGGCTTCGCCGACGGCTACACCGATTATCCGGTAGCCGATGGCCAGCCCGCCGGCACTTTCTCGCCTACCTACGAGGCCTAAAATTGCCCCAGCGGCTGCCAAAGCCCCTGCAAAACGACCCAGAGAGTGGCCGCTTTGCAGGGGCTTTTTTATTTATCTTTGACGTTCCCGGTCTAATTACGCCGCCTTTGCTTTCCCTATTTCACTGCTCTTGCCCACCCGCATGAATACGAAGTTGCGTCTTACTATCCTGAGTTTTCTCCAGTTTTTCATCTGGGGCTCGTGGCTGATAACGATTGGAGCCTATTGGTTTCAAACCAAGCAATGGTCCGGTGCGCAGTTTGGCGCCATTTTCTCTACCATGGGCATTGCCTCCATCTTTATGCCCTCGCTCATGGGCATTGTCGCCGACAAGTGGGTGAACGCGGAGAAGCTCTACGGCGTCCTGCACATTCTGGGCGGCATCGTGCTGCTCACCATTCCAATGGTGAGCGACCCCGGCACCATGTTTTGGGTGATGCTGCTGAACATGATTTTTTACATGCCGACCCTGGCGCTGTCCATTGCCGTTTCCTATTCAGTGCTGAAGCGCGAGGGGCTTGATGTAGTGAAGGACTACCCGCCCATCCGCGTGTGGGGCACTATTGGCTTCATCGCGGCCATGTGGGCAGTTACATTTCTTGGGTTTGAGAAATCAGCCAATCAGTTTTACGTAGCCGCCGGAGCAGCCCTGCTGCTGGGCGTGTACTCGTTCACGCTGCCGGCATGCCCACCACCTTCCAAAGGGGCATCGGGCCGCTCGCTGGTCGACGCGCTGGGCCTGAAGTCATTTGCTCTGCTGCGCGACCGCAAGCTGGCCACCTTCTTTGTTTTCGCGCTGCTGCTGGGAGCTGCTTTGCAACTAACCAACGCCTACGGTGATACCTTTCTCCACGACTTCGACAAAGTACCTGCTTATCGCGATACCCTGTCGGTTCAGCATCCGGCTTTCATCATGTCGATTTCGCAGATTTCCGAAACGCTGTTCATTCTAGCCATTCCCTTCTTCCTGCGCCGCTTTGGCATCAAGCAGGTGATGTTATTCAGTATGATTGCGTGGGTGCTGCGCTTTGGCCTGCTAGCTTACGGCAACCCCAGCGAAGGCCTATGGATGATTATTCTCTCGTGCATTGTGTACGGTATGGCCTTCGACTTCTTCAACATCTCGGGCTCCCTATTTGTCGAAACCCAGACCCAACCCAGCATCCGGGCCAGCGCGCAGGGCTTGTTTATGATGATGACCAACGGTTTTGGGGCTGTGCTGGGCAGTTCGGTCAGTGGCATCGTCATCCAGAATTATTTCACCGATGCCAACGGCAACAAGGACTGGCACGGCATCTGGTTGGCTTTTGCGGCTTATGCGCTGGTTATCGCCGTGCTGTTCGTGTTCATCTTCAAGCACAAGCACACCACGCAGCAGACAGAAGAATCACATCCTGAGCCGCTGCTTTCTGCCTAGCAGGCGTAGTCAAGTGGCATGGTCCTACTGGCGGAGTTGAACACAGCCTCGCCCTACAATGACGACCTGCTACTCAGTCACGACACCGTGCTCCCAGCGCCTTTACAAATCGAACAAAAGGTTCACTAGCCAAACTTTACAATATCTCTACAGAACTGGAAATCAGCAGTAAGCATATTGGATTCAGCCTACAACATAAGCTCATCAATACAAATTTGGTACAAAAAAAGTCTGAATAGAGCCCAAAGAAAAAGCCCGCCTTGCAATGCGCAAGGCGGGCTTTTTTACAATTTGCTACTGCGAATTATTTATTACCGAAGAAGAAGTCGCCTTCAATTTGCGCATTCTCGTCTGAGTCCGAGCCGTGTACGGCATTGGCTTCGATGCTCTTGGCGTATTTCTTCCGAATGGTACCTTCTTCGGCATTGGCCGGGTTGGTGGCGCCGATGAGGGTGCGGAAATCAGCCACGGCGTTTTCTTTCTCGAGGATGGCTGCTACGATGGGGCCGCTCGACATGTACTTCACGAGGTCGTTGTAGAAAGGACGCTCGGCGTGCACGGCGTAGAACTGGCCAGCGCGCTCGGCCGTGAGGGTAACTTTTTGGAGTTCCACGATGCGGAAGCCGCCGGCCTCAATCATGCTCAGGATACCACCAATGTGGTTATCCTGAACGGCATCGGGCTTAATCATCGTGAATGTGCGGTTGGTGGCCATTTGTAGGGCTAGGGGGGTTGGTTGAAAAGTTATTCGGCTGCAAAAGTAGCCACAAAGCGGACGTCGTTTCTTAGTCCGGCGCAAAGCACCGTTGAGATAGCCAGGGAGAACCTTCCGAGGGGGCCGCGTTGTTAAGACAAGATTTCTTCCGACTTTTGCCGGCCCAATTATTTGTAAGCCACCGGCCCTTCTTGTATTACAGGGCCATTCACGTTGTCGATGTCTAGTTCCATTTCCGCTCTGCAGGCGTTGCTGGCGCAGCCCAAGCAGATTGTTATCACCACCCATCACAAGCCCGATGCCGATGCGCTGGGCTCGTCGTTGGCCTGGGCCGGCTATCTCAAGCAAAAGGGCCACCATGTGACGGTAGTGACGCCCTCCGACTATCCAGCGTTTCTCAACTGGATGGAGGGCAACGACGAGGTAGTGATATACGACCGCCGCCAGAACGACCGTCAGGTCCGCGACCTAGTAGCCCGCGCCGAAGTCATCTGTTGCCTCGATTTCAGCTGCCTGGGCCGCATCAATGAGTTGGGCGAGTACGTGCGCTTGGCCAGCGCCACCAAAGTGCTTATCGACCATCACCAGGAGCCGGAGGATTTTGCCGACATCACATTTTCGGTACCCACGGCGGCAGCCACAGCCGAGCTGATTTTCGAAATCATTCGCGACCTAGGCGACCAGGACCTCATCACCAAGGGCATGGGCGAGGCGCTGTATGCCGGCATTATGACCGATACGGGCTCGTTCCGCCACCCCAGCACTTCGCGCAACGTGCATTTGATTATTGCCGAGCTGCTGAAAGTGAACATTGACCTTTCGTCGGTGCATCGCCGCATTTATGATTCGCACTCCGAAATCCGCCTGCGTTTTCTGGGCTTCGTATTGAAGGATAAACTGGTGGTGAACCGCGAATACAACACCGCTTACATTGCCATCACGCAGGACGAGCTGCGCCAGTACCAGAGCAAAACTGGCGATACCGAAGGGCTTGTGAACTACGCGCTGAGCATCGAGGGCATCGTGTTTGCCGCCGTTTTTATCGACCGCGGCGTGGCCGTGAAAATTTCTTTTCGTTCGGTGGGCAACTTCTCGGTAAGCGACTTTTCACGCCGCCATTTCGATGGCGGGGGCCACCACAACGCTTCTGGCGGCATCAGCTACCAAACGCTTGATGCAACGGTGGAGCGCTTCCTCAGCATCTTGCCCGAGTATAAGGAGCAGCTCACGGGCGTGCCCGCCGCCGTAGCGCCGCCGGTGGCGTAACTTTGAACCGTTTCTGACTCTTCACTTTTAATATTTTCATGCGTTTTACCTCCCGCTCTGCGCGGCAACTGGCCCTGGCGGCCGGTGTGCTGAGCTTCGCTTCCCTCACGGCTTGTAACAAAGACGGGGGTGAGTTTGCCAAGACCAAGTCTGGCATCGAGTATAAGATTTTCAAAAAAGTCGGCAGCAGCTACGAGCGCCGCGAAATCGGCCCCGATGGCGACCCGACCTATAAGGACCGCCTGAACAAGTTTCTGCTTGGCCACATGAAGTATACTACCGGCAAAGACTCGGTGCTGCAGAACACCCGCCGCGACGTGGGCATGCCCGTGCCCCTACCCCTGAAAGAGCTGAAGCAGAAAGGTATGCCCGATGAGGCCCTGTCCTTGCTTCAGCCCGGCGACAGCGGCGTATTCCGCTTCCAAGTTGATTCGCTTATCAAGCCAAAGTCGGGCCAGCCCGTGCCGCCATTCTTGCGCAAAGGCGGCAACGTGGTGCTGATGTACGTGGCCACTGAGCCCAAAATCATCACCGAAGCCGAAGCCCAAGCCATGCAGCCCGAATTGCAGAAGCGCGCCATGGCGGCCCAGTTGAAGCAACGCATGGCTTCGCCCGAGTACCAGAAGCAGATGAAGGAGCAGAAAGACGCGCAAGCGAAAATGCTGGCTACCCCTGCCGTGCAGGAACAGATGAAAAAGGATGATGCTCTTATGCAGGAGTACATCAAGAAAAATGGCCTGAACATGCAGAAAACGGCTTCGGGTATCTACTACCAAGTGCTGAAGCCCGGCACTGGTGCTACGCCCAAACCCGGCCAGAGCGTGAGCGTGAACTACAACGGCACGCTGCTCAGCGGCAAGCTGTTCGACTCGTCTGACAAGCAGGGCAAACCGATTGATTTCCCTATTGGCCAGGGCGCCGTCATCCCGGGTTGGGACGAAGGCATTGCCCTGCTCAACAAAGGCAGCAAAGCCATTCTACTCATTCCCTCGCCGCTGGCCTATGGCACCCGCGCAATGGGCACCGACATTCCCGCCAACTCGCCGCTGCGCTTCGAGGTGGAACTTGTTGATGTTCAATAGTCTTTAATTAGCTCTTTAGTTTTGATTCCGGCCAACGGGCGGTGTGGCACAACTGCCCCGGCTGTCGTTGGCCGGAATCTTTTTACATCTCTCGCCATGAAAAAATTGTTGCTTCGTTCGCGCTCCTTTGGGTTAGCCTTTGGGCTGTTGGTAGCGGTGTCGGCCCTATGGAGCTGCAACTCACAAACGGCCTACCAGCAGCAGCTGGCCGAGCACGAAAACCAACTCAAAATCATTGACGAGGACACTATTCACAACTACCTGGTGCGTAACCAACTGCTGAATCAGGCTACGCGCACCAATTCGGGGCTGTATGTGGTAAACCTTGTGGAGGGGCAGGGTACGCCCGTCACGGCTGGCCGGCAAGTAAGCTTACGCTACGTCGGCCGCTTTCTAAGCAACGGGGCCCATCCTTCTTCATCGGGATATGCGGAATCGTATGGCAACCCGAGCTATCCGGCAGGCTCTATTTTCGATAATACCACCGAAAATCGTTCCAGCTGTGGCTGCGTTGTGTACACGGCGGGTAATGCTCCCACTGCAGGCCTGAATGAAGGCCTGCTGCTGATGCGCAAAGGTGACCGCAAGCTCGTGCTTATTCCCTCGCGCCTAGCCTTTGGCCCGGCGGGCAGCTCCAACATTCCTCCCGACTCGGCGCTTATGTTCGACGTCGAAGTACTGGACGTTTACTAGGCTGCTTTGGCCCGCACGAAGTTGAAGGAGGGAGGCCGAAAAGCTGGTTTGTTGGCGGCTATTTTAATGGGAATTGCCGTCCAATCAGCCGCTGCCCAAGCTACCATAACGGTTCCTCCAACGGCTACAACTATTATTCGCGACGACACTACGCATCACCAGCTGCAGCATACGCAGAGTGGGGTGCGTTTTGTGTTTTGGGAGCGTGGAACCGGGGCTCTGCCCAAGCTGGGTAGCCGGGTAGCCGTGCGCTACACCGGCTTTTTGCCCGACGGCCATATTTTTGACGCTTCCTCTGCTTCGGGTGGGCCGCTACGGTTCCGAGTGGGGCGCAAGGAAGTAATCGCGGGCCTCGATGAATTGATGCTTTTGCTGCCCGTCGGCTCACGGGTACGGGCCTGGGTGCCCGCCACGTTGGCCTACGGTGCCAAAGGCGTACCCGACCCCGACGATGACACCCACTTTCTAATTCCCCCTAACACCGAGTTGGTTTTTGAACTCCTAGTGGTGAGCATGCGCTAATTCACTGCTTTAGCCCACACCCTTCCATCATTCTTCAACTTCTTGCTTAGAAGTTAATTACCTGAAATGAAGTATTTTTTTCTGATTACCCTTTGCGCGCTATTTGCCTGCTCCCAATCCGCCGTTGCCCAATCTTCCGGTGCTACCTTTTCGCGCCTGCCCGCGGGCACTGAATACCAACTCTTCCGGAAAGATGCTGCCGGGCGCTACCAGCCCCGTACCCTCGCCCCTAGCGATGCTCCCTACGCTAGCCGCGCCGGCCAAGTGCTCACCGTATTCATGGAATTTCGGACGGGCCGCGATTCTGTTCTGATGAATTCGCGCCTGATGCAGCCCCTCCCTCAACCCGTCGCGCTGCCCGCTGAAACTACTCCCGGTAGCCTGGAAGAAGCGTTAGGGCTCCTGCTACCCGGTGATAGCGCCGTGTTTCGCTTTCCAGCCGATACCGTGTTTGCCAAAACATTCCGCCAGCCGGTTCCTCCCTTTATTAAAAAGAGTGGTAATACGCTGCTGGTAATGGCCAGTGCCCGCGAACTGCTCACAATGGCCGAAATGAACGCCCGGCACCAGAAAATGCAGGAAGAAAACCTTCGGCAGGGCAAACTGCAAGCAGCTGCTCAAACTGCGAAGGACGACGCCATTATCCAGGCCTACCTGAAAAAGAACCATGCTACTGCCCGCAAAACACCTGGTGGCACCTACTACATTCTCAAGAAGCTCGGCACCGGTCCATCGCCTAAAAAAGGCCAGACCGTGCGCGTGCTGTACCGTGGCACTATCCTGACAACAGGGCAGGAATTTGATGCATCAGCCAAGCACGGCAATGAGCCATTCTCCTTCGTGCTGGGTGCCGGCCAGGTTATTCAGGGTTGGGACCAGGGCATTGCCTTGCTCAACAAGGGCAGCAAAGCGGTGCTGCTCATTCCTTCGCCACTGGCCTACGGCCCCCGCGCCATGGGGGCTGATATTCCTGCTAACTCCGTCCTTCGATTCGAAGTAGAATTAGTGGATTTTCAGTAGCGCAGTTAGTTATTGCCCGTTTTCGGATTAAACAGAAAGCGGTTTGAACCGCATTAACTGACAGTGGACAACTCTCAATTCAGCACTTCCGATAAAATATCGAGGGAGCGAATTTCGCCCATTTGCTCCACATGCAGCTGATAATAGCGGATGAGGACGTGGAGCAGTTCGTGGCGCACCCGACCGTTGGGGATGGTGCTGGTAGTGGGGTCGCGCAACAGCTCGTCAAAGTAGCCATCAAACTCCCGCAGGCGTAAGGTGGGCGGGCCAACTACACCTCTGGCAGTAGCAGCGTGGCCAGCCATGATGACTTGGTCGGTAAGCTCGGCGCCGGAACTAATGCCAAAGCCCAGGTACGCGGCAAGCTCTAGCAAAAAGCTTAAGGCGAAGTTTTCAGTTCCGGTAGTCTGCCGGTCAAAAGCTAGTATAGAATCGTGCAGAAACTGAAAAAGTGGCTCATTTTGCTCTTCCTCCCGCACAGCGCGGCTCACCACTTCCGACAGAAATAGCACGACGCTGCTTTTCTGCACTTCATAGGGCAAGCTTTGGAAGGGCTCGGCGCATCGGTATTCCGACAGGCGCGTGAGGCCACTACTGCCCCGCGCTACGTAGGCCACTAGTTCCAGCAAGGTAAAGGGCTGAAAAAGGGCAATGCGCCCCGGCGGCTTAGCCTTGCGTACGCCGTTTACAATGTAGTTCTGCACGCCCAGCCGCTCGGTGTAGACGCGGGCAATGATGCTGGTTTCGCGGTACTTGAGGAAGCTGAGGACGATGCCTCGGGTTTTAATCAACATAATTTCATTTACTGAGCACGGCCACTTTGCTCACGCAGCCGTTCTTGCCATCGGCATCCGACGACAGGACGAGGTAGATGCCCGAGCGCACCCGCTGCCCATTTGGATTGGTCATGTTCCAGGTGACTGTGCCGCCAGCGGCCGTAGTGGCGTACACCAAGTGCCCAGCAACGTCGGTTATTTTCACCAGCGCATTATTGGCCAAACCGGTGATGCCGACGGTGCCAGCAAAATCGGGCCGAACGGGGTTGGGGAACACCGCCGTGCACTTTGGCTCACCTTCCGTGACGGTGGCCGAGCCCCGATAAGCGACCACTCCAGCATCGGTGGCTACCCACACTTCACCGGTTTTGTCGTTCACTTTCACGTCCACAATGCGATTGGAAGGCAAGGGACTGTTGGTGGTGGTGAAGTGCAGCAGCGCCTCGTCGGCATCGGGACTGAACAGCCACAAGCCATTATCGGTGCCAAACCACTTCCGGTCGCCACCATCCACTGCTAAGCACCGCACTGCCTCACTGAATAATACTGGGAAGCCTGTGCCTTCACCCCGCCGCACGATGGGCAATGTAAATCCTGAATTAGACTGGAACGGGCCACTTGCGTCGTTAAACACCGCGACACCCTTGATGGTAGCCGCCCAGATGTAGCCACGTCGGTCTTTGGCTAGCTCGTAAATCTGGTTATCTGGCAGCCCCGAAGCCGTAGTGAAGAAACGGGGGGCATTAGCATTTTCGGGGTCAACTGCAAATATCCCTGGTGACGCACTGGAACCATTGCCACGGTCGGATTTGCGCGATACCGAAGCCCACACATAACCCATGTCATCCAGTGCGATTCGGTCAAGTGCGTCGAACCCCGATTCATAAGGAACGGTCTGCCAAGTATTGGCAGCTGGGTCAAACAGAAATAAACCAGAGCGTCCTGCTACCAAGTGCCGGTTCACCACCCAAACCTTGCCTTCAGCATTGGCCGCAAGGTCCGTTATTTCTACGCGGTTGTTTCCGCCACCAAAAGTGCCTATCAGCGGGCTTCCCGAAGGCAGCCCTTCGCCAAATTGCCGAATCTGACTAGGACTTTTCCATTCCAGCAGGCCACCGCCATTGGCCCCCACGTACAGTGTTCCATCGGGTGTGCGTGTACCCCGTACCGGACCGAGCATGAAAGGGCTTGTACTCGTACTGCCTGGCAGATTGGGCGGGTTAAAATTAGTCCATTGGCCACCAGTATATTCATAGAAGCCCTCCCGAAGTCCAGCTGGGTCGTAGCGCTCCCCATAGCCTCCTGAAAAGACATCCACAGTGTTGGTTCGGGCATCTGCCAATATGCTAAACGCTCGGTAGGTAGCTGGGCCATTGGCTACATAATACTCGGGGGCAGCCCCGGCTGTGGGAGGGATACGCTGAAAACCTTTGTCACTATTGACCACGTAATAGCTTCCGTCACGTCCTCGGATAGCATCCATAGTAGCCGTGCCTTGAATACCGGGAACTAGTGTAGTTACCACGCCTGTAGGCCCCAAACGACGTACTCCATAAATGTCATCTGAGATAATAATGCCTGCGACGCTAGCCCGTAGGTTTCGTACTTCCAACGAAAAAGTGCCATACACTGGCACCCATGCCGGCGTAGGGCCGAAGACAAATTTGTATAAATCCGAATTTTCTGAGCCAGCATACACTTGGCCAGTGTAAGTAGCTAGCGCTATTACCCGGCGAGCGCCCGTTGGCAATGGAGTATAAGCTGTCCAGCTGCGATAATCAAGCAGATTGGCTGATAGCTGGCCACGCAATACTCCGGTCTGGGTAGCAAGGAACAAGTAACCACCGGCCACCGCAGCGTCATTCACTGATAGCAGTGCGCCTCCAGGCCCGATATCACTATATGTGTCACTTATTTCCAACTTCACTAAATCAACCACAACCACGCCAAAATTCGTCGACAAATAGGCCTTAGACCCTGCAACTGTAATGCGTCTGATATCCTTACCGCCCTGAATGGGCTTGCGGACAATGTCACTCAGGTTGCGAATGCTGCCATTAGGCCGAAGGATGTCCAGGTTACCATTACGATAGGCTACGACCGTTTGCTTAGTCACAGAATCATAGGCCGCGGCCACGACGCCTACATCGCTAAGCCCGTCGCGGCTGGACAAAACCTGCGTGGTGTTCTGGTTCTTATCCAGAAAATAAAAAGCATTTTGCGCCACCACGTACACCCGGTCGCCGGCATCAACCAGCTGCATCGGATGGTTGGTTGGTAAGTGGAGCTGCCAGTCGCCGTAGCCAGCAGTGCTTTGGGCCCACGAGGGAGCAACCATCAACAACAGCCCGGCCAGACCAAATACGAAACGGAAAAGATGAAGCATACGCTCAGCGGAAACACAAAATGAGAAACGAAAGCCCTTCAGGCCCCTCTTGCCAACGCGTCGGCGCGTTATTTAGTGCGTAGCGGCCGAGCTGGCCGCTGGGTTAGGTGCTTTTACCTGCATACCCTCCAAGAAGCAAGGCCGGCAGCGGGCTTCGTACGAATCCGTTTCGCCGAGTAGTACTTGACTTTCACTAGCCGCGATGCGGTAGGAATAAGAGGCAATTTCGCCGCAGCATACGCACACAGCATGTACTTTGGTCACAAACTCGGCCGTGGCCAGCAAAGCTGGCATTGGGCCAAAAGGCCGACCCAGGTAATCCATATCAAGCCCGGCCACGATGACGCGGGTGCCGTTGTTGGCCAGTTGCGCACACACATCTACCAGAGAGCTGTCAAAAAACTGAGCCTCGTCGATTCCTACGACATCAGAACCGGCGGCAAGTAGCAAGATTTCAGAAGCAATGGCCACTGGCGTTGAGCGAATGCGAGCCGCGTTATGGCTCACCACGTCTTCGGCATGGTAGCGGGTATCGATGGCCGGCTTAAAGATTTCGACCCGCTGACGAGCAATGCGGGCGCGGGTGAGACGGCGAATAAGCTCTTCGGTTTTGCCCGAGAACATGGAGCCGCACACTACTTCAATCCAGCCCCGACGCGGGGCGTTGTGGCGGTTGCCGACGCGGGGTTCTATAAACACAAGCAGGAAATGAGCAGATGAGCAATTGGAGCAGCAGCTCCCAAACGGAATCTCTAAAGTACGGCCTATGCCGGGTTGGCTCAAGCCTGATTGTAGGCTTTTTAGAGTCGCGCTCACTAAATCAAGGCGTTGTAATGCACGGATTTTGTCTTCCGCCGGCCCACCTAATCTTCTGTTTCCGGCTACTGCTACTTCCAAAGGGTTCTTCGAAATTCTCAAAAAACTTACGCCTCGTACTGGGAGCCATTGGTCAGATAGCGTAAGTGAGGCAGTTGGGTAGCTTCCGGTACCCGGCCTGTTACATCGCCGACGGGCAGTTGGACCTGACAGGTGAGGCGCTCATTTACTTGTAAGCGGCCGGCAGCGCGGTAGCGCTGCTCAGCCGTGGTGAGCGGGCTCAGGTTTTCCATTCCGGCACTCACCTGTAGCCGGCAGGTGGTACAACGGCCCTTGGCTCCGCAGGCGTGCATCCAGTCGTGGCCAGCCGCTTGCAGGGCTGCTAACAAATTCGCGCCAGCAGGCACCTCCACCGCAGCGTCGGGCAAGTTTTCAATCGTGAGCAGGGGCATTTGTGCCTAACTTCGGCCACCGAAAACGGCCTTTTTATGAACGACAAATATAGCCCCGCCAAGTGCGCCCATTACGGCCGCCGTCTGGCCGCCCGGCTCTGTGACCAACACTTCGGCGCGCAGCCTGGCGCCACCCTCGACGGCCCGGCCGTGCTCAAGTTCACCCCAGTACGTCAGCTCAACCTACTCGTAGTACGTCAGCTATTGGGGCAGTGGCAGGCTGAAACCACCCGCTTGCGCAGCCCCTATTTCGATTTTGAGGCCGCCCCGGTGCAAGCGGCCCTCACTCAGTTTATGAACGTGCTCTCGCGCCACATTAGTTTGGGCCGCACAGCCTTCGAGCCATTGCTGGCCCAGGCCGTTGCCGATGCATTAAGCATCGTGGCCGACCCGGTGAACAGCTTCCAGCGCCTGCTCCTTGGCACCACTGAGCACCCCACCTTGACAGGTTTGCGCGATGGCCTCCGCTATTTTGATATCGATAAGCCATTTTACCAAGGCTTTGTGGATAGCCTTCCGGCCAGTAGCGACCTCAGCCGGGACTTTCTTACCCACCGCTTCGAGCTTTACCATGCGGCCAACTACAAAGCCCACCAGCCCATGCAACGCCTCGTGGCAGAACTCAGCGCATTACTGCCCCTGACTACTGCCGACTTGCTGGAAGACGGCCCTGTTTCGGTTCCTATCGTATCCGCGACTCCCGCAATCGAAGCAGCACCGGTTGCAGCCGAGCCTCCCGCACCCGAACCGAAACCGATAACGCCTCCAACTTTCGTTGCGGCTCCTGCCTTTCCCACGCCACCGCCTACTGCACCAACCTTGCCTGCTGTTGCCCCCACACCGGCCCCAGTAGTTTCGCCTTCGCCAGTTCAAGAGCTCAGCAGCGTCCCACTGCATGAAAAGCTCAAAGCCAACCAGCCGGCCACACCAGCGCTAGCCGAGACACTGCGTAGTGCCGCTACTCCACCTTCGCTGGCTGAGCGTGCCGGACCCAAAGTTGAAACTTTGCGCGAGGCCATTTCCATTAACCAACGTTTCAGCTTCATTAATGAGCTTTTTGGCGGCGAAAACATGGATTACCACGCTGCTATTCAGCACCTCGATGCGCTGCCCACGGCCGAACAAGCCAAGGCCTACGTCACGGGAGACCTTTCACAGCGCTACGATTGGAGCCGGAAGGAAGAGCATGTTAACAAGTTATTGAAGCTCATCGAGCGTAAATTTGCTTAAGGCCGCGTTTTACTCGAGCGTCTTCGGAGTTAGGGCCCGCCGCTGGCTATTTCCGTGGCTACTGGCGGTGGCTGCCTTGGCCAATCTGGCCTACCCGATGTACGTGCATTTTGATTTTTCGCATTCGCCTGATACCCGCAGCTACCTGCGTATGGCTGCGGGTCAGTTTGATAGTGTTCGGGTCACACATCGGTATCGCATAGTAGTCCCCGCTGCTGCCGCGGTAGCAGCAGCACCCGTTGCCAAAGTATATGGCCGGGTTTGGCCCCAACGGCCTGCGGGACTTTGGCCGCTACGCTTCGCCTTTTACGTCGTCAACTGCTTGTTATTGGCGGCGGCTGGTGCCTGTTGGTTTAACGGCGCACGCCTGGCAGGCGCATCACCCAAAGCAGCCGGATTGGCAATGCTGGCAGTTCTCACCAGTCGCTGGGCCGAATACGCTGCAGGGCTCCCGCTTACTGATAGCTTGTATCTGTTGGTTTTCGGGTTAGGTTATTACGCCGTGCGCCGAGGCCCCGGTGGCGCGTGGGCCATGCTTCTAGCTTTTCTTATTGGACCACTAGCCAAGGAATCATTTTTGTTTTTGGTGCCGTGGTTGTTTTGGTTTGGCCGCTCATCCTTTACCTGGGTCCGACAATTGCTGGCATTACTTGCTGGCTTGGCAATTCTATTTGCCGTGCATTACATCATTGATAGCCGCCTTGGTGCGCCCGCTGGCCAATCCGTCTCCAATGCCTTGTCCCATGCTGACAATCTGCTTTATTCCGTCCGTCGGGCCTGCTCTCCCAAGGGCATAGGAGAGCTACTCAGCATATTTGGCCTTTTCACTTTAATTCCTGCAGTGGCATGGTGGCTCGAATACCGGAAGCCCCAAGTAGCCCAGCCCTCGGTTTTTAAGAGCTTGGGCAAGCTAGAAGGTGGGTTAATTGTAGTAGTATGCGCACACATGCTGCTTTCCGGCGACTTGGGCCGTATGGGATATTTAGCCGCTCCCGCTTTCTGTGCCACTCTGGCGCTCACATTTACGCACTGGCGTCGGCTGCTTGCGTAGGTAATTGCTCCTCAGTTGCACCGCCTTTTATGCCTACCAACGCCAATACTAGCAGCAGCGGCCACACAGGCACCAAGAAGCGCGCCGCACCCAGTGGCCCTGTTAGCACAGCAACGTAACATAGCAATACCAACACTAGCCAACGTCCATAGCGCAGCCATTGCTGACTATGCCGCAATCGCCAGAAACCTCGCGCTGCTAATATCACCCGTGCCACATTCGCCAAGAACAACAAACCTAGCCCGCCCATCAATCCCAATGGCAAGCGCAGCATTGTGGTCCACAGACCTCCGGCTCTGGCCTGGGCTAGAAAGCCTCCTCCCGTTAGAGGTGGCAGGCCTAGGAACTCACTAATATCAAACCGCCCAGGGTCCAAGAAAAGAGCCAGCATACCTAGCACATGCTGCTTGGCATAAAGCAGCGGATGGGCTAACACCATAGCAGTCGCTCGTTGCTGAATAAGCCGTTGACGTGTGGCAAAATCAGGTTGGAGCTGTGCATCATGTAGCACGCCAGCTACCCAAGCCTCTTCCGCTTGAGGGCCATTCAACTGCCGCACCACCCCGGCGGCATTATAGTGCAGCATATTTATTTCGGCAATGCTCGAAAAGTGAAAGTAACCCGTCCGCTCTTGGTTCCATTGCATATACCCGATTACTACCAATGGTGGTAGCAGGCCCACAACTACTAGTATTGGCTGCCGGTAGCGCCATCCAAAGGCTATCCCCGCTACTGCAATAATGCCCGCAAAAGGATAAAATACGGGCTTTAACAGTAGCCCTAGTATACCTGCTAAAGCAACCACCGCAAAGTAGGCAGCCTTTCGTGTTCGGATATACATCAGCCCAGCCACTAGCATCATCAGCACTACCGCCTGCAGGGGAATTTCGCTCATCACTGCGTTAGCATAAATGAGTTGGGCCGGAAACGTTAACACGCATACCACTGCCCAGCCCCACTGTTTGCCTTTTGGCCGCGCCCATCGGGCCCACCACTGCAACATTCCTCCAATAGTAAGCAAGCTCAATATGTTCTGAACTAGCAGCAAGAGAACAGGGCGGCCAACTGTTGCTCCCAATCCCAAAACTACTACCGGGTACCCAAGGGTTCGGATTGTGAATTCCTGTATTTTTTGCCCTGCAGGTACCTCCCTTGGCCACAAGCGCGCATACAGTTGCCCATGCTCGTTTAAGTTCTTAGCCGCCTGTATGTATCTACCCGAATCAGGGAAACTCCAGTTTCCGGTGCGCACTGCCCATGCAAAAACAATTACATGCGCCACAACGAGCAAGCCCAATACCCAGCGTGGCACACTTATGCTGCCCATCAGCGCAATAAATCCTGTTTGCGATAGGCATCCAGCGCTAACAGACTAAAAAGCAAGATAGTGAAAGACCACAACGAAGACCCACCATAGCTAAAGAAAGGTAAGGGAATACCCACTACTGGCGCCAAACCTATTGTCATGCCCATATTCACTGTCATATGGAAAAAAAGAATGCATGCTACACAATACCCATATGTCCTTCCAAAAACTGATTTCTGCCGCTCTGCCACATAAATAATCCGCCAGAGAAGAGTCAAGTAAAGCATAATAACAACTAGGCTTCCAACCCAACCAAATTCCTCCCCTACCGTGCAGAATATGAAGTCAGTACTTTGTTCAGGCACAAAATCAAACTTAGTCTGTGTGCCTTGCAAAAATCCCTTACCCAACAGTCCACCTGAGCCGATAGCAATTTTACTCTGAGTAACATTCCAGCCCTTGCCTAATGGGTCAGACGATGGGTTGATAAGTATTTCAATACGTTGCCGTTGGTGTGGCTGAAGCACATTATTGTAAAAGAAATCCACTCCAACCACCATCCCTATCACCGTCAGCCATACACCTAATGCTAAGGGCAAATGGTGTCGTAGCACTCGACGGTTTACCACTAATACAACTACTAGTATTACAGTAAAGGCTGCTACTAGCCATAGCTTGGGGACCAACAGTGCTAACAACAATACAACACCTGCTACCGCCAGCAATAGTAGAATTAGTGGCGACATCCCCTCTCGAAAATAAGCTAGCAACAGCGCACCAAATACTAATGCCTGCCCTGATTCATTCGAGGCAACTATAAGCAATGGTGGCAGGAGTGTAATACCAGCTAGTATCAGTTGGTCTCGCCAGTTTTGATACCGCAAATTAATGCTTGCCATAAACCTGGAAGCAGCTAGTGCAGTAGTGAATTTCGCAAATTCAGCTGGTTGCAAACGTACTGGACCGAGTTCCAGCCACGACCGAGAACCCGCAATAGGACGCGCCACAAACATTGTAATCAGTAGTAGCACAATCATCCCTGCATACAACGCGTAAGCCAAGGTATCATAAGCCTTATAATCTATTACTAGCAATATTACAATTAATACCACTGCTGTAGCAATCCACAATAACTGTTTAAACCAGTTAAATACCATTAGCTTATCAGCACTCAGAGCAGACAGCGGATTCGCTGGAGTATCAGGCGAATAACTTGAAGCATAAATGCATATCCATCCCAATCCAACAAGAACTGCGTACAATAACACCGTTATCCAATCAATACTACGACTATAACGTGCCGGTGAAACTTGCACAAACAAATAATTTAAGAGTGTAAATAGCTAG
>Ga0265780_10004843_pt1 | contig 17211 bp, 30 predicted proteins | sample P1T30metagenome_FD_192432 | JGI IMG/M metagenome (GOLD analysis project Ga0265780, IMG submission 192432) | Plant litter microbial communities from East Loma Ridge, Irvine, California - P1 T30 | ecosystem: Environmental > Terrestrial > Plant litter > Unclassified | place: USA: California...
TGCCTGCAAGATTCTGGACACCGCTCTGCCTTAATTTGGAGCAGGCCATGGGGTCAACCCACCATGCCATCGTGAACGACGATGCTTGGCCAATTTAAGGAACTACGGGAATCCCCGTATTTCGAAGTGGTGGGGCGACGTGGAGTCGAACCACGCGAGTCTCAGACGCCGGATTTACAGTCCGGCCCAGCGCCCATCTGGCAACCCGCCCCTGAGCATGCGCTCGCGACAGGCGAGCTTTATCGGTGCGCATAGAGAGCGAAGCCGCAGGTGGTCGAGCCTCCCGAGCCCGAGCCTACGGCTTCATGCGGCGGCTTACTTTCTCCGCCCACGGTAGCAAGGCTGAACTACTTCTGGTTCCCAAATCAACTGCGGTAATGTTCCTTACCGCAGTGCCTCGGCCAAGCGTAGAAATTAAGCTTTCGATCTATTCCGCTTCGGCGGCATGCAGTCGCGTATCCGTTGCGGTGCATGGCCTAATGCGCGGCCCGGCTAGGTCACGGCACCGCTACCAAATCGGGACGACTGCGGCAACTGCGGTAATGTTCCTTACCGCAGTCTCGCTGCAGTGCGCTCGATTGATGAAGGTCACCTACCGAACGTCGAGGCATGCTGCCACCTCCCCTCGCCCTCTTCACCAATGGCGCTGATGGCCGTTTTCGGCCAGAAGCGGCACCCAGCAGAAGAGTGCTTACAACGCAGTGCACGATCGCGTTTACTTCTGCATAGCAGCCCGCCACGCTGGCCAAGCTTCGCTGATGACCCCCACCGCAGACTTCAGGAACAGCAGCGCGATCACCGCCCCCGCCACGATGTCTGGCCAGCCGCGTCCGGTCAGCGCAACGCCGCCGGCGGCCACCAATACGCCCACGTTGGCTGCTACGTCGTTGCGCGAGCACTCGAACGTGCTCTTCATGTTGATGTTGAGCCTGCGGAAGCGCCACAGCAGGGCCAGGCACACCAAGTTGGCCATCAATGCGAGGGCCCCGAAACTCAACATCAGGCTGCTGGAGGGCGGCACGCCGTGTACCAGCTTGTTGGCGACCTCCACCACGATGAAGCCGAAGAAGCCCAGGATCAACAGTCCCTTGGCGAGCGCGGCACCGGCCTCCCAGCGCGCTCCGCGGTTCACTGCCCACAGGCTCAAGCCGTACACGATGGCATCGCCTAGCATGTCCACGGCATCGGCTTGCAGTGCGCTCGAATGCGCCACTAGCCCGGCACCGAACTCGATGAAGAACATAGCCAGATTGATCACCAGCACGGCCACCAAAACGCGTCGCTGCGCGCTGTGAAAGGCTAGGGTCTGTAGCTCTTGGCGTTTTTGGCCACAGCAATGGTCCATGATTCTGCTCCTGCCAGACGATGCCCGGCCTTGAAATTCTGTCGGAACGCCTTTATCAACCCTGTAGTACCTACAAGGTCAAGCCCATGAACGCTCACCTGACTATCGGCCAGCTGGCCCGCCAGACCGGCACCAAGGCCGAGACCATCCGCTATTACGAAAAGATCGGCCTGCTACAGCTGCCCCTGCGATCGGAGGGCAATTACCGTTACTACGGCGCCCAGGACCAGAGGCGACTTTCGTTTGTGCGCCGTGCCCGGGAACTGGGATTCTCGATCGAGCAGGTACGCGAGCTGATCGCCTTTGGCGAGCAGCGCGAACATGAATGCAGCTCCGTGGACGATGTGGTCAAAGCGCACATTGCCGACATCACCCGCAAGATCCATGACCTGCAGGCGCTGCAAACCGAACTGGAGCGGATGCTCGGAAACTGCCCTGGTGGGCGCGTAGCCGATTGCCGGGTGCTGGAAGCGCTGCAGCCGCAAACCACCGCTTGACCTTGTAGCCGCATCAAGGTTTACAACTCTGGGCTACTTCGCCACCGCGCGGCTTGACCGCCCCTGACGTCCCATGACCCTGCTCCACCCGCTTGCCCTGGCGCTGAGCGCCGTGCTGTTGTCTGCAGCAAGTCCAGCCTCGGCGCTTGAACCGCCGACCGCCCACGACGATCATCACGATGACGCAGTCGAACTGGATGCGGTGGTCGTGCAATCCACGCGCTCTGGGCGACGCGTCTCTGACGAACCGATCCGCGTGGATGTGGTATCGCAGGAGGAAATCGAGGAGAAACTGCTGATGTCGCCGGGCAACGTTTCCATGCTGGTGGCCGAGACTGCCGGCGTGCGAGTGCAGAACACCTCTCCGGGCATGGGGGCGTCCAACATCCGCATCCAGGGACTTCGTGGACGCTACACCCAGTTGCTGTCCGATGGTTTGCCGCTATACGGCGGGCAGTCTTCTTCCATCGGACTGCTGCAGATTCCGCCGACTGACCTCGCCAGCGTGGAGATCATCAAGGGGAGCGCGTCGGCGCTGTACGGGCCGGCCGCGCTGGGCGGGGTAGTGAACCTGATCTCGCGTCGGCCGCGGGACACACCCGAAGCAGAAGTGTTGCTCAACGCCACCAGCCGCGGTGGACAGGATGTGACCGGTTACGCAGCCGGGCCGCTGGCCGAGCATTGGGGACTCTCCCTGACCGGTGGTTACCATCGCCAAGACCGTCAGGACTTGGATGAGGACGGTTGGGTCGACATCCCCGGCTACGAGCGCACCGCGCTGCGGCCGCGGCTGTTCTGGGAAGCAGAAAATGGTGCGCGTGCACTGCTGACGGTGGGCGCAACTCGCGAGAGCCGTTTGGGCGGGACTCTGCCCGGTCGCCTTGCTCCCGACGGCCAGCCCTTTCAGCTCACCCAACGTACCGAACGCTACGACGCTGGTGCTGTAGTGGACCTCCCGGTGCGGGAGAGTGATCGCCTGCAGCTGCGTGCATCAGCCATGTCCACCGAACACCACCACGGATATGGCCCCTCACAGGATGACGATACCCACCAGACCGGTTTCGCGGAGTTGACCTATGCATCCGGCGTGGGCGACACCAGCTGGTTGGCCGGCATCGCTGCGCAGCAGGACCGGTTCCGCTCGCGTAGGTATCAGCAGTTCGACTATCGGTATACGGTGCCCGCCCTGTTCGTCCAGGCCGAGCAGGCGCTACGCGAGAATCTGATCCTCTCCGGAAGTGCGCGCTGGGACGATCACAGCACCTATGGGAGCTACTTCAGTCCCCGCCTATCGCTGCTGTTCCGCCCCAATGAATGGACCCTGCGTGCATCAGTCGGCAAGGGTTTCTATGCGCCCACGCCATTCGTGGAGCAGATCGAGGCCGCAGGCCTTTCGCGGCTTGAACCGTTGAATGGCCTGCGCGCAGAAACCGCCACGACCGGCTCCATCGATTTAGGGTATGCGCAGGGCCCTTGGGAAACCAACTTTAGCCTGTTCGCCTCGAATATCGGGCACGCAGTGCGCTTGAACGACTCCGAGATCGCGCCGGGTAAACGCGTGCAGCTCGTCAATGTGCAGGGGGTCACCCGTACCCGTGGCAGTGAACTGCTGCTGCGCTACCGGTGGGAGGACATCACCGTGACCGGCAGTTACGTATACACCGACGCGCGCGAACCGGGCGAGGACGGTATTGGCCGCCGAGCGGTGTCACTGACTCCGCGCCACACCGGAGGCTTGGTCGCGATGTGGGAACAGCACGGGCGTGGGCGCGTGGGTCTGGAGGCCTACTACACCGGTATCCAGGCACTGGACGACAATCCGTGGCGTCGCCGCAGCCGCCCCTACTTGGAAGTGGGTGCCCTGGGTGAAATTGTGTTGGGAAGAATCAGTCTATTCCTCAATCTGGAGAACATCCTCAACGTACGCCAGAGCGGCTACAACCCGATGCTACGGCCTCGTCGTGCCGACGACGGCCAGTGGACGGTGGATGCATGGGCGCCGTTGGAAGGGTTTGTAGTGAATGGTGGCGTGAGGATGAAGTTCTAAGCAATTCGTGGAGCGCATGCTGCAGCGCCGAAGAGCATGATCGGTGCTGCAGAGGCTGATCCACTGTCCGCTTTCAGCCAGGAGCGGACCCGCGATCAGAACGGTCGGCCGCGAGAAAAGAGCCGAATCCGAAACTCACGGCGCCCATCCTCCAGCGCTTGCCGGACCGTACCCGCCGCGATCTTGTAGACCAGCAGGTAGTCACCCTTTCGCATCTTCACCGCGCGCGCTGCCTCCGCTGAGGGACGCTTGCGCTCGGGCCACACAAGGTCATCGGCGGCGTCCTGCAGTACCAGGCGCAACCGCCATCGATCGGCCGGGCAATCAAGTCGCAGGGGCAAGCTACCGTCGTAATGGTGCAGCGCGCGCACGACCCGCTGCAGAGCCAGCCGGCCGAACCGAGCGAGATCCACCCCCTCAGCGCGCAACGCCACGGCCAGTCCCGCCGCCTTCGCCAGCGGATCACGCATCATCCCGAGCGCACCAGCAACGTCGGCCGAACTCAACGGCGCCAGTGTCGCCCTGCCCTCTACAGGCACGCGGTAGCTGCCCGACACGACCATGCGTGCCAGCAGCTCCAGCGGATCCCGCGTGCTTTCGGGCTCAGGCCGCTTCGTGGGGCGGGCTCCAGCGCGCGCTCGCGGCTCGGGCAGTACTGCCGCAGGGAGACCGTTCCACTGCCGGGCTGCCTCGTCGACGGCGCTGCCGTCGTTTGAGGTGATCATCGGGCCCTTTGCCCCGCACATCGGGCAGGCCACCTGGGCGGTCGATGCACCAAGCTTCGCCGCACGCACGCGCATACCGATTCGACGCTCGCCGCAGTTGGCACATGGAGTGAGCTGAGTCATGCGGCGATGCATCCGTCCACGTCATCCGCCTCTTCCACCACCAGCTTCGAACGACCGTCCTGCCAAGCAAGCCAGCAACTCCCATCTACGCTGCACAGGATGGGCCCAGCGTCACCGGCCAGGTAAAGGTGATGGGTGGCCTCGTCCAGGCTCTCAAACTCGGGAATTTCGCTCATAGGTGCATTCTCGTTAATCAACAGATGCTTGCTCAGCAAGGGCAGTACAGGTCCCAACCCGCTCTCAGCCATCGGTCACCCTGCTCTTAACTACAATCGTCACCCTTGAGCTGCGCGACGGAAAAGCAAATGCCGCGGCGTAAAACGCCAAGGTCACGCCGTCGGCATACAGCTCAGCGACGCTCGCCGGCCCACTGTTCCAGCCGAAGTACGCGGTCTCCATCGCCCACCACAGAACGCCAAGGCTGGCGATTGGCCAGTTCACTCGGTTCATGCCAGCGACGCCAGCTGCTGCGCGCGGGTGTGGTCTGCCGGCGTCCAGCCGAGCTGTTCTCGGTTAATCAGCTCACCGAGCCTCGTCAGACCCTTGGCGGTCACCAGCACCTGTTCGTGCACACGCTGGACGTCGTCGTTGCCACCGGTGACCATGGCTTTATGGCTCAGCACACCCGTGTTGAGCCGGGGTTGATACGCGAGCCAGTTGCGGCTGCCGGCCCGGCGATAGATCCAGCCGTTCTGCTCCAGCCACGCGAACAGCTGGCGGGGCTTGATCTGAAGCATCTTCGCCGCGGTGGTGATGTTGAACGCACCGTCGGCGCCTGTGAGCTGCTGCAGCGCGCGCACCTGCGGTTCCTGGTGGTGGACCCGCGCCTGCAGCGATTCGACCCGCTCGGTGTAGGTCAGCAGCAGGCCACGCAACGTCGCCGGATCGTCCAGCGCCACCAGCGGGCTGGGCCCAGCCGGCGCGGCCTGCAGCTGGTCATAAGCTCGGATCACCTGCAGGTGAAACGCGGCGCTGATCCACATCGCGTAGGCGTACACAAGCTCACGCGCCACGTAGGTGCCGCCGCCGCGCCCGACGCGGGTGTCGATCGGGTAACTACGGGGATCTGCGGATTTGGCCAGTTCTTCGACCAGGTCTTCGGTCTGGCCCAGGCGGATCCACTCGCCTGGCTGGTGCCGGCGCTCCCCGCCCGAGGCACGGTGCAGGTCGTTAAGGCAGAAGCGCCCGGCCTCGTCGCGGCGCACGGCGGCGCTGCCAATCATCATCTCGCTCAAGAGAAATTCTCCGTATTCCAACCGCCGGCGCCGTCGGGCCAGCAAACCTTCACGGCGAACATCGGAAACACCGCTGCCGCCACCTTGACCTTCACCTTCGCGTCTTCTTCGGCGAAGTACTTGCCGTCCGCGCGCTTACGCCCCTTCACTTCGTGCAGCTCGAGCACGCCATCTGCCAGCTGCACCACGAAGTCAGGCGTGTAGCGGGTGTCCTTGGCCAACTTGAACGTCCAGCACTCGAAGCCAAACCACAGGATCTCCCCGAGCCGCTTCCGTGCCTCCAGGTGCGCCGCATAGGCGCCCTCGGTCTTGTTCATCTCGCCAGACACGTGCCTGGTCCGCCCGCGGCCGGGCTTCGCCTCCGTGCTGAGCAGTGCCGCCGCATTGGCCGGCCGGTAACCAGCTGACTGCGCTGGGGCGCCGGTGGCGCTCGGCGCGCGCTGTACCAGCTGCCGCATGCCTGGTGGCATGTCCTGTTCGGTCCGGTAGCGCAGGGACCGGTTGCTCTTGGGCTTGGTCATGCCGGCTGCACCTCGGTGAACGCCAGCACCTTCCCCACCCGTGTGCGCCACGCCTCGAACTCGCGCCGCGCGCGCGCTTGGCTGGCCTGGTGGTCACGATCCATCTGATCGAGCAGCGCCTGAAACTCCATCTCGAGCAGGCCCATCCGCAGTTCCGGACTGAGGCCGCGAGGCTTGTCAGCCGGGCTGAGCGGAACGACGGCGATCGCGCTGCTCGCTGCGGCCAGGCCACCGCGCGGCGGGTGCGGGAGCGTCTCGCATTCCCGCTCAGTGGTCAGACCCCAGGCAGCGACCACGCGGCCGTCGCGCGAGCTGGGCCTGTTCTCCTTCCGAGCCACTTCGCCCCGCCGGTCCAAGTCGCGGAGCAGGCCGGCCACGGCTGCCGGGGTCACGGGTAGAAGATGGCGTGGGTGGCCCGCATCTAGCGCCGTGCTGCCCATGGCCTCCAGTAGCTCGGACGCCGTGGCATCACCGATCCGGCACAGGCAGTGCAATGCCAGTTCAAGCTGGTAGTCGCGTTCCGGGGCTGACATTAGCCAGCCCTCCCGAAGCCCAGCTCTGCAGCAGCGCGCGCCATCGCGCCGGCGGCGGCATCGCGATCGCGCACCGGCTCAACGGTCGGAAGCGGTGCCGGCAGCGCGGGGACGGCAGCCGGGATAGGCAGCCCGTCCAGCACGTGCCGCACTGCGCCCTCGTATGCATCCCGAGCGAGGCGCGCCTGCTGCTGGCCATCGGCAGTTGCATACACGTGCAGGTCGAGCTTGGACCTGACCAGCGTCGTGAACCCGCAGCGGTCGCGGCCTGGGCCCAGCTCCTGCTCTACCAACGACAGCGAGGGGATGTCGTGGCACATCGCGAGGAAACGCGGGGCGTTCGGCGGCCATTCCCGTGACTCACGCATGCACGCAGCCATCCCCGTGGCGATCTGGCTGGGCCGCAGTCCGGTGATCACCTGCAGCCACGTCTCACCAGCGATCGTCAGCTGCCCGTCCTGCTTCATTGGCGCAGGGCCGTTGTCACGCCCCCATTTGCCGGGAAACATCGCGGCCATGCGCTCCCACAGCGTCCACAGTGCGTCGCCGGCACGGGGGTTGAGCGGCTCAGCCGACAACGGCGAAGTCGCCATCGATGACGTTTCCCGATCCGCCTGCGCTGCCAGAGCCGCCACTGCCTGCTTGGTTGCGCTGGAATTGCTCGCGGAGGAGGCGGACGTGGTCGGCAGAACCGTGGTGAAGCGTTGCATTGGAGGCTCCGGGCGTTTTGGAATTGGACGGGCTGGCGCCCTGCTTGTGTCGGTTCAGGGCCGTGGTGATGGCCCAGCTGAAGGGATTGCTGACGCCGCGCTCCAGGCCTTCGGTGACCGTGTCTCGAAGCACTTCAGGCGTGACGCCGGCCTTGATCGCCGTCACCAGGTCGGGATGGCTCGGGTTGGTGGTATGACAACCGGCTTGGCGCATCAGCACACACGCTCGCCCTGCATCCGTCACACCGTCAGGGAACCCTTGAGAGTGCTGTGATGTAACTGGGGTAGAAGTGGGGTCTGAGGTCTGGTTACCCGTGTTCACACCCTGCGTCACACCCTTGGTCACGCGTGACATGTCACACCCTGTCACGCGTGACAGCGCGGCCCCTGTCTCCCTGTCACTGCCCGTGACATGCGTGACATGCAGCGCGCGCAGTTCGTCCATCGACGCCATGCCATCCGGGACTACGCCCACCGCACGGAGGTCTTCGAAGAGCATCGTACGCCGCGCGCGGGTGCGTGCCTGGCGCTCGGCCTCATTGCCTTTCTTGGCTGACTTGCGGTCCTTTCCACCAGCCATCCGCTCCTGCGCCTTGACGATCTCTTCGTCGGCCCGGCCGTTACGCCGCAGCCCGTCTTCGCCTGTGGGGAAATACCGCTCAGCGACCTTCTTGACCGCTGCTTTGTCCGCAGTCGTCGTCGCGCCGGCGATCACGAACAGTTCGCTGAAGGACGCCGGCAGCGGCTCCTCCTCGGCGTAATAGGCGAGCATCAGTCGCAGGTATGCGCCGTGCTCAGTGAGCGACAGCCTGCTGGTGTCACGCAGGTAGTCGCCGGGATACAGCTCGAAGTAGATCATCAGCCCGCCCCAGCGCCTGTGGCGGCGGGGTTGCGCCGACGGGCATTTGCGATCACGAAGCGCTCATGCTCATTGGGCGGCAGCGACTCCAGCATGTAGGTCTCGCCGAGCGCGTTCCGCCAGCGGTAGGCGGTGGCACGGCTGACGTCGAAACGGCGCACGATCGCCTCCATGGTGGGGAACTCATCCCGCTCCACGGCCCAGCGCATGAAGGCCATGACGATCCTGGTGTTGCCGTAGCCACTGAGCACGTGCTTTGGCGCGTTGCTCCGCCTCGCCGGAGCGATGACAGGCGCGCTCTCATCAGCGGCGGGCTCAGCGCTTCCACCCGCGTCGCAGCGCATCCCGAGTGTGGGGGCCAGGTTCATGCCTGCACCGAGGCCTTGCGCACAGCAAGCGCTGCATCGCGGTGCTGCTGGCGCATGCCGAGGGTTGCCCGGAGGCTGAGGCCGTTGGTCCGGCATGCCGGCGCATGGCCTGCATGCGCCTTCAGGGCAGCTGCCCAGCGGAACGCGGTAGCGCGCGACACGTTGTAGCGCGTGGCCAGATCCAGCGGGCTGACCGGCGCTTCCTGCTGCTTAACCCACAGCACGACGTCCACCAGCGGCAGCATGGGCACCGCATTCTCGGGAACGGGCTCGCCCGCCTTCTCGAACTCGTCGACCAGGGTCAGTGCCCAGGCCATCACCGCGCAGCTGCTCATTGGAGCACCCCGGCCGACGGCGCCCCGATGGACGGATCGAACATGTAGAGGTGGCCGTCCACGTACGCAGCAAGCGTCTCCATGGCCGCGCGCATCTGCGCAAGCTCCTCGCGCGCGGTGCGCAGCTCGGGGACGTCTTGCACGCACACGCGGCCATCAGCCAGCACGTTCGCAAGTGCCTCGATGGTCTGGCCGTACTCAACCGAGATGCGGCCCACGCAGAGCACGCCCGCTTGGGGACTCAGCTTGGGCATGCGCGCCCCGATGAAGCCATAGCGGTTGGCCAGCTCCCGGGCGCAGTTGTCGCTCCACGGCTGGGGCAGCGCGCGCACCCACGACTCCTCCAGATCGGCCGGCATCTTCACCGTGCCATTGCGGATGCGGGCCACGATCTGGGCGTTCGCCTTGTGTGCCTTGTCCATCGAATCCATGTCGGTACCGACGTGGAAGGTCAGGATTCGTTCGCCAGGCGCGACGTCGCGCATGTACTGGTCCGCGATGACCTGGGCCAGGCTGGCATCGGTATGGCTGCTGTTGCGGATGGCTTCGGCCGTGTGGCGGAAGACCGTCGTGGAACGGGGTTCGTGGAACTGAGACTGTGACTTCATTTACGCACCTCGGGAGGCGATGCAAAGTGGCTTCATGGACAGGAAGCCGATGAATAAGGAAGCGGGTGTCGCCCTCCCCGCGTTAAGCTGGATGTGCCAACAACACAGCCCGCAAGGAGGGCGACATGGACGATCAGGAGTTCCGGCGAGAGGTCATTGCACACATTTCGGCTATCGAGGCCGTCGTTTCGGTTCTGGCGAAGGACCAGCCACAGCCGGAATTTCGGCAAGCAGTCATGCGAGCACTCAACGGCGTGACCGCCGATCTCGACATGCCGACGCACATGCATGCGGAGACGATCACACGCAAGATCATGGGAGTTTCGGAGTAAGGAATCGGCCCAATCCGGTACCAGACGCGGGCTTCTCCACACCATCGACGCGCCCATCGGCACTAGTGCCGATGGCGAGTTCTCCGCGCGCTAGTCCTTCAGCCTGCTTGCCGACCTCAAGCACGGCGACGCGGGCGCTAAGAGCTGCTGTAGCTTGGAAGGGAGCTTTGTTCGGCAACTCGCTCTCGATGACACTCAGCCGTGTAGCGAGCGCATCCAGCTCGGCGCGCGCGAGCGCCCTGCGCAGTCGCGTGACCGACCATGCGATCGACAGCGCGATGAGTGCGCCGGCGCCGCCGGCAAGCACGTGGGAAACAGTCGGTAGACTTTCGATAGCCATAGGTCAGCACCCCTCCACGGGGACGATTCGGTTGATGTCGGGGTCATGCTCTTCGGCCGTTGCGGCGACCTCGCTCTCACGCGTTTCCTGCGCCTCCTGCCTCTGGCGCAGCGCCTCGAGCACTCGGTTTGAACGGGCCAGCGCCGTACGGACCTGGGCCGCGGTGCGCTTCTTCTTGGGTGCCTGGGCGGCGGCTTTAGCTGCCATGGCTCAGCATCCCTCCACAGCTACGATGCGATCAGCGTCCGGATCCCGTGACGCCTCGAGGGCGATGAAGAAGTCCGGCATCAACACGTAGCGGAGCTTGAGGGCCCACTTCTCGTCGATGGGCCCTTCAGGCCACTGGTAGACCGCCGACGGCGTGATCTGTAGCGCCCTTGCCAACGCAGCGCCATTTCCGTCGTATGCCGATATTGCGTCTGCTTTGCTGATCGAGGGCATGTTCATGGCCCAAGTATAAGCGCGCTTATTTATCGCATGCAAGCACACTTCTATGGACAGGACATAAGCTCGCTAACATGACCACAGCCCTCGCCACGCGCCTGAAGCACGCCCGGATCGAAAGCGGCTACACCGAGCCAGCGGAAGCGGCGCGGCGCGCTGGCATTACCGCATCAGCGCTCTACCAGCTGGAAGACGGCAAGACGAAGTCTCTCAGCGGCGAGACTGCAGTCAAACTGGCCCGTATCTACCGGCCGTTCCGCGTTGAATGGCTGATTGCGGGTGACTTGCCAGAGCGCGCCGTTGAATCTCAGAACACGGTGATATCACGTGATGAGACTCCTCCCGGATATGTTCGCCTCCGAGTGATGGATGGCGAGGCATCAGGAGGCTTCGGTGCAATGAATCAGGATTTTCCGGAAGTTGTGCGCGAGCTAGATATCGCCGAGTGGCAGCTGCGCCAACAGATAGGCTTCGTTCCAGAAGCTGATCGGGTCCGCCTCGTCACCGTGCGCGGCGATTCGATGTATCCCGATATCAAGAACGGTGATGTTGTGTTCGTCGATGCGTCTAAGAACTACTTCGACGGGGATGGGCTTTACCTGATCAATTTGCACGGCCTGACTTACGTTAAGCGTCTGCAGATCCTGCGCGACGGCCTGCACGTGATCAGCACCAACCCCAAGTACTTAAGCGAGGTCATTCCTGCCAGCGAAGCTGATCAGCTTCACGTCGGCGGCAAGATCTTGGGCTTGGCGCTGCTGCGCAGCGCGCACGAGGTATGAACTAAGAGCTGCGGCTCAGAACGTGCTGCGTCGTCGCTGCGCGCGTGCTTCAGCTGCAGCTTTGCCCGAATCGCTGTAGACAGAGATCAGCCCCTGATCGATTTGGTCTGCTAGGCCACTGAAGGTCACGTGTAGATTCGGCTTTTCCCAGCGGGCGCTCAATGCGGCGAACTTACCGCCGGTCCCACTGACCACTTCCTGTGTCTCGAAGGAAGTCGGGTCGCCGAACTTCTCTTTAAGCTGCCCAAAAAGCGCGCCTTGATGGCGGAATCCATCGGTAGACACGTGAACCGCATTGATGCGGCCGCCGCTCACTGTCACCTGGACAGCTCGCGTGCCGGTTGGACGCTTACCCCCCCGCACGTGCACCGGCAGGTATTCGTGTTCTTGAGGTTGAGTGATCGAGCCTGGCTGCATGCTCGGTGCCATCCAGCAGGGGCCATCTGTGGAACTGAGCCTGTAGGTCGGCCGGTAACTGATGCTGCCGTCCACCGAACACTCCTTGAAGAGAACGTCTCCCAAGGCGATCCCCATAAACTCTTCTCGCGCACGCTCTCGCAGCGGAGCCATCTGGCCATCCCACGCCACGTTCTGACTCAGCGCCGTTCCGCCAAAGCTGAGGAATGACAGCGCGAGAGCGCACGAAATCCGTTTCATATCCGACTTCCAGAGGACCATGTGGCCTAAGCGTAGAAGGGTGCTGAATAAGTGTGCTTGCATTTCAGATATAAGCGTGCTTTTATATTTGTAAGCACACATTTCTTCTGGAGCCACAAGATGCCCCTGACGCGCCGTATCAAACGCACCTGCAAGATCGGCATCGCTGCACTCGCCTGCTTTGCCGTCTTGGCTGTCGCGGGCATTGCCGCGACGCCTGATGCGCCTGCAGCTGAGCCGGCCCACATTCCCAACGGCCTTGTAGTGGCCAGCCCGCGGGTGTGCGCTGCCCTCGCCGTGTATGAGCTGGCCGCGACTGACGACTTCGGCCTGCGCGCCACCGTCGCGAGCACCGCGCTCAATGCGTTCCGTGATGCGGGCCGAGTGCCGGATTGCTCGCCTGGCGTCGCCCACGCCGTGAGCGCTGGTTTTGAGCCGCAGCGCTGGCAGGCCTCGCTGGACGCGGTCGATGCCGTCACCAGCGGCTCTTTCATGATTTCCCCCGACGCCTGCGTCCGGGCCAACGCGGTGGTCCCCCTATCCACCGCCGACGGCGATGAGCCAGCCAACTCCCCTGTGGTGGCCCGGTCGCAGTGCGTCATCTCCAACCTCGCATTCGTTGAGGTCACCCCGTGAGCGGCGGCAACGTTGTGCTCGATGGCCTGCTGGCGGTGGCCGATGGCCGACGAGTGAAGCTGAGCCCGGCAGAGGCAAAAGTACTGGCGCGCCTGATCCGCGCCGGCGGCGCCACCGTGCTGCTGGCCACGATGGCCGACGTGCTGCACGGCGTGGAGGCCGCGCGGCCCAAGTCGAACGTTGCACAGGTCGTCGTCTGCCGCCTGCGGCAGAAACTGGCGGCGTTCCCGGGCCACCGCATCGAAAGCATCCGCGGCGTTGGCTACCGCCTGCACCTGCCTGTCGGGCCGCAGGCATGAAGGCTCCTGCGATCCGCCTTCCGGCTCCCGACCCCACGCCTGACCAGATGGCCGCCATGCAGCGCGCGAAGTCGCCGCGCACGCACCCCTACCGCGTCTGGCACGGCCACGGGAAAGACATCCAGCGCCTCGCCGAGTCTCAGGAGCGGATCGCGCCCCGTGCGCACCGCCTGGTGCGGTGATGGCAGACCTGCGCTGCCTGGGCGGCGGCCTCGACGCGGTGATCGTTGGTACGGCTCGCATGACGGAGCAGCAGCGACTCGCACGCTACGCCGCAGCGAAAGCTCGAATCCCCTGCAAGTGGCTCGGCTACCGGATTGAGTTCGGCACAACCTTGCAGCGCGCGATGCGCGCCGGCGTTCGGGTCGACTTCAAGCGCTGGCAGCGCGCGCTGCCTCAGCTCTGGCCCCGCATCAAACCCTGATAGGGCCTCGGCGCCCAGCCATCCATCAATCGCGCCACGGAGAACGCGCAGTGCGGAAGCCCCTCGACATCCGAAACCAGCTGGACATTTTCAACGACGGTCCGCTTGGGCTGGCGCAACTCGCCGCCAAGCACCGCGAAGCCGCAGCGCATGCGCTTCGCTCGGTTGACCAGGGCTACTTCACCGCCCGCGAACGGCACGACTTCCATGCCGGCGAAGCCGAGCGCCTCGAGCGCCTGGCAGCAACGGCAGCACCACAGACCTGACAACGCCGGCCCCTTCCACGCCCGCTACCCCCTCAATCAGCGCATCACGCGCTTCCTGCGGAAACCTCCCGATGAAGCAGACCAGCCCCACTCCCGCTACGGCGGACACCCCCATGATCAGCGACGCCGCGGTTGAAGCGTTCCGAGCCGCGTTCGCCAGCAGGGACAGCAACCTGGGCTACGCGAACCACATCCGCGCCGGCCTCGCCGCAGCGCTGCCGCTGGTGAGCCGGTCCGAGCATGTGCAGCTCGCATCGGAGGCGCATGCCCGCCTGATCCAGCAACTGGACGTGTCGCTCAACGGCGAGAGCAGCACCACCCCGTTGCTCATCGACCTGGTAGCCCAGTGTGCCGAGGAGGCACGTAGGCGCGGTGGACCGGTTCTTCGGACCATGCACCTGGCCGCACGTGACCAGCTCGCCAAGGATCTCGCCTCCGTCGCGGCCTCGGCCAACGCCGCCAGCACCCAGGCGCTGCGCATCATGTCGCTGGCATGCGGCGGTCCGGTGCACCCAGGCACGGTGGAGCCGGTGTGATGCGCCAGCACGGGTATGACCCGACCACACTGGCGGGCGCGATCAAACTCCGTGCCTGGGACCTTGGTCTGCCGCTGACGCGACTAGCCCCACTTGTAGGCATGAAGCCAGACTCTCTACGTCAGCGCCTATCGAAAACGCGTGGAAAACGGGCACTTCAACCCTGGCAGGTGACTGCCATCGCGAAGAGACTGTCCATGGATGAGAAGCAGCTGCATGTGCTCGCAGCCAAGCACGAAGGTTGGAAATTGTGACCGGCCGACGCCAGCACTCCAACAACGGCATGGCATGCGGGGGCCGTCCCATCCGTGTCCCGCGCGCGGTCGATAGCGTGCGTGCGCACCTGCGGCGCCATCTGCGGGAGGAAGGGCACCGGATGCACGCGCTGGCTGGCCCGTGGAAGTGCACCCCCCAGAACGTCTATGACCTGTTCTACCGGTCTAATCCCCTCGGGCCCCAGCACATCGATGCCGCGGCGGCGTTCCTCCGCCTGGATGAGTTCGACATCAATGAGCTGCGTCTGCTCGGTGCGCGCGAGGCCGGCTGGAACATCGACCCTCAGTTTCTTGAGCAGGTTCCCAAGTGAGCCAGGGGAAGACTGATCCAGCGCCGGCACCTGCCGAGGCAAAGACCGTGGCCGCATGTGTCAGAGAGATGCGGCGGGCTGCAGCGCGCGGCGAGCCCGTCGAGGCTGCAGTGATTGGGATCTGGGGGGAAACCTTCATGACCGAGCTTTACGGGAAGCAGAAGCCCGTGCGTTTCGAGGTGCGGCCCAAGGGACTGGTCAATGGCTGGGGGAATCCCGGCGAAGGCGATGTGGCCTACGCGTCACGTCGACGCCTGGACGTACGCGCGCTGTACCTGCACCCGCCGCCGGCCAAGCCCGTCAAGGAACACCGGTGGGACGACAAAAACAATTGCCGGGACTGCCAGGAGCCGATGTTCCTTTCAGGCCCGGACTGTGTACCCCCCAGCGAGGTCATCAATTTCCGCGATCGCGACGCCATCAGCCTCGAGTGGTTCCGGCAGCCGCTGGAGGAACTGATCCAGCTGGCGAAGACCGCCCGCATAAACCGATTCGACGCCGCGAAGTTAACGAACGAAGCCAGCTACCTGATCGAGCGCATCGACCAGCACCTGAAAGGAAAAACGAATGAACCTTAATGAATTGCCCCAAGGCGAGAGCGCCACCCTTCGCATTCCACAGCAAGTCTCGCTTGCCCGGGCGCGGGAGCGGCGGACATACATCGCCGGCCCCATGACTGACTACCCCGATTTCAACTACCCTGCCTTCAACGCTGCTGCCGCGCGCCTTCGCGCCGCCGGCATTGCAGCGATCAACCCGGCCGACCACGGCGTGGTGCCAGGCGCCACCTGGGAAGACTACCTGCGCAGCGATATCGCGCAGCTGGCCACCTGCGAATCCATCTACTTCCTTCCGGGCTGGTCACAGTCTCGCGGCGCGCGGCTTGAGCACCACATCGCCGCCTCCCTCGGCATGCGGCTGCTGTTCGCTGAGGGCGCCGAGCCCGAGGCCGTGCGGCTGCGGGATGACCTGCGGGAGCGGGCATCTCAGAACTACCCGGATAGCCGCGACCTCACCGCTTTTGCAAGGTTGGCCATCGACTACAGCCAGAACTTCGCCACTGCCAAGCCGGATATCGGAGCTACCGAGAAGGAGCATATCCTCGGCCTGTGCGGTCTGGTTGAGTGGCTGATCGCCGCCCGCCAGCCGGTGGGCCTGGAGCAGCTGCGCGAGCTTGCCGCTAAGTTCGACGGCTACGGTGATGAGGAAATCGGCGACACCTACCGCAGGCCTTACTACCAGTGCGCCCTGGAACTTCGAGCCCTGCTCGACAACGGCAAGGCGGTGCAGTCGTGAGCGCGCCAGCACGCAGCGGCGTGGTCGCGTTCGGCGATGCAGCGCTTTACGTGCGCGAGGAGCCTGACCGTCCGGCTTACCTTGGCGGCGACTGGGAGCGTGATTTCAAGAAGGACGTGCTCCTTCGGATCCTGCAACAGCTCAATCGCATGGGCTGGTCATGCGAGATCCCCGCCGAGATGATCAGAAGGTACAGCCTGAGCTTCGCGCGGAAGTTCCGGCACTGCCAGCGGGGCGATCTGCGTGCCGAGCTGAGCGTGTCAGGTCGCTGCATCAAGTTGGAGATGTGGCAGGACCTGCACAACGTGTCCAACCCGAATGGTGGCCGCTACGACTTCGGCAAAGAGCAGCGGATGCCGTACCTGATGCGGCTTCGGATGGAGTACACACGCCGTACGATCCGCGACTATTTGCTGAACATTTTTCAGGGTTACGCCTGGGAACCATCGAAGGCGCCACGGGGACCCAATGGCCTGACCGCTCGCGAGTGGATCGAACAACGTACTGCTGGTTGCTGGCACTACCAAGCGTCTAGGGGGCGTCGGGGTGGCGAGGAGCTGTGCGGGAACAACCGCTCCGCCGAAGGCGACGCGTTAAAGCACGGCGCACGCGTCTGGACGACGGACTCGAAGGGGCGCCTCATCGAGGGCGAGGCCTTCTACAACATCAACAACATGTGGTGGGTCATTACGGGCCGATACGACTGC
>Ga0265780_10004844_pt1 | contig 17211 bp, 22 predicted proteins | sample P1T30metagenome_FD_192432 | JGI IMG/M metagenome (GOLD analysis project Ga0265780, IMG submission 192432) | Plant litter microbial communities from East Loma Ridge, Irvine, California - P1 T30 | ecosystem: Environmental > Terrestrial > Plant litter > Unclassified | place: USA: California...
CAGAAACTCTGCTTGAGGATCTTTTAGCGAGCTCAGTTGGCGCTGTATCTGTATCTCGACTGTGTGAGTCTGGAGATCTTTTGCACACATGAGCATGGCTCCTCGGCGCGCGTTTGCTAAACCTTTATTTATTAATAATCTCTGTCGGTCAGCATGTTGCGACAGCGCAACCTTCTTCGATTTGATGCTCTCGAGATGCATTGCAGACTCTGCCTCTGCTGTTTCGATTTCAGTTTTGCGGGCATTGTACTCAGCATCAACCCGAGAAAGTCGAAATTTTGTCGCGTTTTGGGCGCGTGCTAACATGGGTGTGACAGATTTCGCATACTGAGCTAGCAAACTTCTATAATTTTCGATTTTTGGTCGTGCTGTATCAAACAACAACGCATAGAGAACGATAGAGAGGTCGCTCAACAATGCATCCGCTTGAGCTACGCTGAAATCAGCATGTTCATGCGCGTGAGCATTGCGCAGGATACGAATAGAGCTACATGTCGGAGTGCGAAGTCAGTGTATGTTTCTCACCCAATCCGTGCATATCCTTTACATACCGAACTTCGTCTGCACAGAAATCTAAACGCCGCTTTACGTCAGGATCTTGCCGTAGATTGAGTATGAAGTCCATGATCGAAACATTCTCGGGGCTGTGCCATTTATTGTCCGCCATGACCTGAGGGAATTCCCTGCGCCCATAATAAAACATGGCCAGCTTCAGTTGATAGAGCGCATCTTCGAACACATAGTGCAGAATTTCGTAAGGCAAACTTGCGTCGATGGACGCTAGCTGGGGATCTGTTGTCAGGTTGTCGCTAGTAGATTGTGCTTCTTTCAACCATGTTCTAATGACTCCCAGCTTGAAGTTCGCTGTATTGAGATCTTGAGACAGCTGCCTGCTATTCGCCTCTTTTGTGTACCATTTGCCCACATCGATCAAACTCCTGACTTTGCTGCTTATCGCTCTCACCGTGGCCTTTTGGATTGATATAAGCAACTCTACCGCTTTCAACTCTTGCTCTTCGTTTGCATATATTTTTCCCGTGAAACGATTGGGCAATTTGAGCAATTTCCCTGAGACAGTTAAGTCGTGTGGGAAGTTTTGTTGCGACACCATGCTTTGGATCCAGATCCGAATTCTTTTCAAGGACTGAGAAGAACTTTGCGCTGCTGACTGAGGCCCTGTCCTTTTGTGCCGAGCCACTTTCGCTCCCAGTTGCCGAATGACTTGACTCCAGACGAAGGCTCTTTGATATGGGTCCAATGTCCTGGACAAGGTTTTCAGTCTGTTGAGTTTGAACAGATTGCCCTGATCGAAGTCAACCTTCGCTGCCGCGGGCAATGATTCCCAACTTGTGATACGGTTATGGAGAGGTGTGATTGGGTTCAATGGATTCTTTTTAAGCCCACCTTGCTCTAGCCTGGACGATTCAGGTCTCTCCAACGCACGCAAAGTCTGGATCAGATCGTCAACACGAACAAGGATCATGCGATAATGCTCGGCCTGAAAACGCAGTTCCTTGATACGGCGAGGGCTTCCAGTACAGGCTCGGACCTTTTTTTCAATCTGCCTTACAGATCTCTGTTTAGAGTCCTTGACAAGGGCCAAAGCTCGAATGACAGTCGTTCCGGAGCAGCCACTTCGGCTATATTTCATCACAACGCGTTCCATGCCGATATGTAAAGTAGCGATGGCGCTCAAAATATGTAGAGGAAGATCGGGAAATGCTGCTGCTAACCGTGATTTGAGACCTTTCCCCGGGGGGCCTCTGCCATCATGGTCGCCTTCGTCCGGTGGTCTTGGTTGCGACTTCTGCATCTGCTCAGGGACGACTTCTCCATCGTTTTGGCCTTCGTCTGGTCGGCTTGGTTGCGAATCCTGCAAAGGCTCTTTGATTCCGTTGCCAATAGACCGAGAAGAAGTGGAGGCTGGTCCGGGCAACGGTTGCAGACCAACTTCCCGGTAATGCCAACGTTCGAATTTTTGAAGAACCCTAGCGTAAGAATGTGCTGTACGCCGTCCCCCAATGAACGATCTCAGACTTCTAGCCCGTCCACCATTTAGGAAGTACCCAAGAATCCGTGGTGTATATAAAAACTGAAACGCTCGTGTGATTGCACGGTACCGCTGATCATCCCTTGACCAATCCTCTTTTTCCACGTTCTTCAGATAGTTATACCCATGTATGAAAAGGAGCATATCGGCAAAGTAGCTCCAACGCTCCTTCAAATGCTGGCCAGACAGGGTGTGTGAGTCATAATAATAATAGTGCCATAACCCTGCAACTACAGAGTCAAAGTACAGTGCAGCTGGGTCACCAAAGCGGATTGTATTAAGCGCTTCAGTGAAAGATGTAACCTTGATCGGCTGAAAGGAGCGGGGACCGGATGGAGCCAACCTCTTGAAGTAATGCGGTTTTGGTGTTGCCAATAATGAACCAGAGTGGTAGTAGAAATGGATGTTGAGCGCTATATCGTGGCGTCGTAGCTGACACGGTTCACTTTTGGCCTCCAAAGTAGCTGATTGCGGGTGGGTAATCACCGAATGTGTCGCCAAGTTGTCTTGCTCTGCAGGTGCAGTTGTCGCCTCCAGGCTCCCGGTGTGAACTATGGTCAAGTCGCTGCTCTTATTCTCGGCAAGTTCGTCCACTGATGACTTTCTTTCTGGCAGCAGTTTTGTAACAGTGTTGTCTTGTATAACCACGCTGGATTGGACGTGTTTTATTAGGGCAGGGATTCCTGGATGCTTCGGAGGTGTCACATCGAATCTTTGCGCATCGAAGAAGAGTACATCGACATGCTGTTCTTTGTCGTATATTGGCTTGAGCTGATTGCTCTTACTTGGCTGCGACCATTTCCAATGTTGGGTGGTATTCGCAACTCCATGGTGTTGATGTCTTCGCAACGACGCTAGTGCGACTGAGCGTGATAGCGCAGAGTGAGCTTTGTAACTGGCACGACGCGCGATGTCGTCTAGTAGCATTAGGTGAAGGCTTAATACACGTCCATACACGCACGCGAAACCATTTAAGGGAAGCCCAAGGTAATTGAGAATGGCTGATGGCCGATCAAAGCTCGTGCCACAGTAAAATGCGAGAAATCGAATCTTGGCACACGTGACCTCAGGAGCTAGCCGAATGTGGATACAGCTAGGGGACACGGGCTTTGCAACAACGCTTCTCTACAGAACTGATCGGACATTCTCTTCGTTAACAGTGTCGCTGTTTCCCCTGCTCTCGAGGTCAAACTCCCGCCACCTCTTTTCAACATCCTCTTCACACACATAAACTAAGAGCCACATGCCGACTCCACCCCAACGCCACGCTAACGGGTCATCCTCGACATTGAGGCCCTTTGCTTCGTACTGTTCTCTGCTGATCTTGCCACTCCCATTGAATTCGGCAAAAGCACGAAGCTGCTCGTCGCGCTTTCGCTGTTCGTCGCCGTCGTGGATGTGGTATAAGTATTGCTGTCGATTTCCTCGCGATACAACACGTTCTGTCCGTTCCCTACGGCAACGTTCGTATACGGCCAAGGCCCGTCTTTTTTCTGCAGTACTCTTGCCTTTCAACTTCCCCAGACATAGTCCGAGCACATGCCCATCCTCTAAGCTCATGCCAGCACCGCTCGCAAGATACGGGAGAGTCGCGTGAGCTGCATCGCCAAGTATTGCGAAAGCGGCAGATTCATGAGACCAAGTTGGATCAAGGCCCGGTCGGATCATCAAGCGCCACTTGTACACCGATTCACAGAGAGCGAGCAGCTTTGGTATCCGTGGATCCCAGTCTTTGTACAGGGCTCGCATTTCTTCCACATTGCCGGACAATGTGTTTGCACCAGCGGGCATGTCATCCGGCACTAGAAGAACCATGTTGAAGAGCTTCCCACCACGGAGCACATAATTGACTGCCTGTCATCAGCATATTGCAATACAGGTAGTTCGCAGTCATGTTCTTAGCTTACCGGCGTGTGCATCTGGCCCAATCCAATAATTAACTTGCGGATCTTCCACAAAACCTCGCAATTCTGGATCCTTCATCATATCCTCCGTGTTGAGTAACAACCTATACGCCAAATCCCCTGTCAGAAGTGGCGGATCCTCGTGGCCCAGCAATATTTCCCGGCACTTCGAATTGATGCCGTCAGCACCTACAACCAGGTCCGCTTTGTATCTCTTTCCATCTTCACACACTGCGATACCAATGGTACTCTGACCATCACTACTACTCTCATACTCAACATCCACGACCTTTGTCTTCGTTGTCAACTTTGCGCCGAGCTCCTGTGCCCTCTCCAACAAACCCAAATGTAGATTCGCACGATGAAAATCCCAAAATGGCGTTCCGCACTCTTTCTCGTACTCGTGGAAGTTCATATCGCTGATCTTATTGCCCTTCGCCAAGTTTGTTAGAATATCTCTGGGATCAGGTACCGCCAACGTCACGCATACTTTCCAGCCGATCATGTTGCATAAGCGCGGAGTCGTGGCATGCTTTGAGAGACGCTCTTCAAGACCCCAGGCTGTGAGTACTCGGGTACTGTTGGGGAGACATTGTATACCGGCCCCGATTTCTCCTATTTCTGGCGCAACTTCGAGGATGTGCACATTGTGGCCTGCAAGGAGAATAGATATAGCAGCACCAAGGCCACCTAGACCAGCACCAACGATTATGACCTGAGAAAATCAGCAATACATTGACTGAACTAGATGACGCTTCGTACATCAAGTCTGCTTGACGCATCTCTTTGTTGCTGTTGGATCACTGGAGGTTTGCTTGGAGCCATGATGTCACCTTTGTGAGTCTTCAACGTTGGTACCTGTTTACTTTTAAAGCTCGATGCTCAGTCCGGGAGTGGGTTTTACTACATGAAGCTTGTTCAGATGATCAGAAGTATAGGTCTCATTCTGGCCGCCATCATTTGCCGCCATCCTCGCCCACCTATCGGTGCGGCACACGCGTGACATGGCTGACAACTACACATATCCCTGGCCTCGTCTCTTTGGATCTGGCTAGTGACGAGACTAGAGCATGACGCGAAGTCAAGCAGCCAGAAAGGGGGACTGTCGATTGGTTGAGGATGGAAGTGGAACTGGGTACGGATGACGGTTTAGCTCCGAGGTGCAAGAGTGGGGGAGCATTTGGTGTGGGAGGATCACGGTGGTCAGTGCTCATGCGGGGAGAATGCAACCGCGTGGTCCCAACATCATTGCGACGCGTTCAATTAGCACGACTGGGTAGCGCAGTTACCAATGTCTGTGTCGTCACCGGAGCTGTCACATTGAAGCGACGTAGTGTATACTAACGAGTGATGCGTATGCATGCTCGAATTTGAGAACGGCCTGCTTTTTGAACCGAATGCCGCAGGATCACGTTGAACCCAGACCTACCTATGGTACACATCATAACGAGAACTGTGCAGTGTATGTATTCTAAACAGCAGATCGAACAATATCTGAATATCTTGATGCATCATTACTATATCGAGAACTACTGAGGTATCGGGCCATTGTAATCGAATCCAGAGTATGCCTTGCCTTCCTTCTGCAGCTTCAAGATCTCTCCTGGTGGCGCAGGCATTTTCGCGCCCTGCGGTACTTTGTTGTTCTTCTTGAAGTCGTCCGCCATCTGCTCCATCGTCACCCACTCGACGCCTTCGTGCTTGTTGATATGCTCGATGATCCTGACAAGGGTTAGTTCAAAATTCTCCAGGCGATCTAGGAACAACATCTACCTCTCATGCATGAGCACAACATGCGGCCTTCCAGAGACATCTGGATGTATCGTCATTGGGAACACAAACTCGTCATACTCCCTGTAAAAATAGTCGAAGTGGTCCATCCAGATGGCCTCAACATCTCTCGGGTTAACCCATCCATGTGAGTTTGCACTCTTCTTCATAAACATCATTGGTGGCAAGTCGTCGATATACCAACTCCCGGGTATTTCTACCAGTCCAGTCTCTTGTCCTTTGGTGAGTGGCTTCATCCAATCCCGCGCATTCTTGGTATAGTCAATCTTCGTCCACTCGTCGCCCGTGCGCAACCAGTAGCAACGGTGGTCTTCGTGACTCATACTGTGGTCGTACTCGATACCATAAGAAAGGAGTAGTTCGCAGCCTTCTTTTGATGTTTCCCACCACGGCGCGACAGACCCGCGAGGTGGCTTGCCGCAGAACTCGGTGAGCATTTTGTAGGTTTTGTCGAGAACGTCGCGTTGTTGCTCGAAAGTCATGTCAACAGGGTTCTCGTGTGAGTAGCCGTGTAGTCCGATTTCGTGGCCGGCGTCGCGAACTGCAGCGCAGTCTTCGGGGAAGGTTTCGAGGGAGTGACCTGGCTGTGTGAGTCTTGAGTTGCAGTGGCGATCGTGGTCATTGTACTGTACCGGGAATGAACCATGTTGCTTTGATGTTGTATTTCTCGAAGAGCTTCAGCAAACGCTGAGTGCCCACGGTTCCAGCCCAGAGTCCTGTCTCGCTTCAGTTATTCGTTCCCTACAAAGATTGTGAGTCAGGATTCATACCTCTACTGATGTCGCTCGTAGAGTCTTCTCCTCCATATGAACCAAGCCATCCAGCGACCTAGCAAAGTCAGCTCGGAAATACAATCAGAAGCCATCGCACGCACTGCATCAATGTCAACACCATAGCTCACAAGGACCTTCTTTTTCCCCATTGCAGTGTGTGTGTGCCAGAGTAATTGGATTGTTCAAGGGCGATGGCAGCTACCAAGCAGATTCCTAGAGCATTGAGACCACAGGGACACTGTTCGAACTATGCAAGATGAGGTCTGCGAAAAAGCTCGCGATAGCAAACAGCTGAAGCTACCCCGCTTACATCGGCACCACAACGTACAGGGGTAGCTTGGTAGCTCTAGTGGAGTAGAGCTGTTGAAAGGTGGGGGCTCTCAATGAATCATCGCGACCGCCGCCGGCCGCTTATCATTCGCGCGTGCACGTGCGACTCACACTCACACGAACGTCTCGCATGGACGAAGTGTGCCTTTTTGGAGTAAACTTGCCATTATGTGTATGGGCGTTTCTCTACTAGGATGATCGTAGAATGTCATCAATTGCTTTAGCAGCACCAAGCACTTTCTCTTCTTGTAGTCTGCGCGCCACAACTTGCACACCAATCGGCATACCATCCATCGAATCCACATCGAAATGGTTCCAATTCCACTGATCGAAAGAATTCCGTGGCTGGTATGCTGCCATCTCTGTTGCTGCTTCGTTGTCAAGTTGTTTCGATACCTTACCAGCTGGTAAAACAACAGCAGGATAATCAATGAAGTTGAAGACCTTAGTGTATCCTACCCACCGGCATTCGCGATGCGGTACCGCTGAGTGAGGCATGACTGGAGTCAATAGAATGTCTATCTGCTTGTCCGTCTTCTTGGACATGGTAGAGTTCCACAGATCAAGGTAACGCTTCTGTGCAGCTAGCTTCTGCTTGTTGAGCTGCCAGTATTCGTAGACAGATATGGCCTTGCCTCTATTGACTAGAGCTTCAACGTGAGGGATGAAAGGCTCGCCTCCAGCTTCCACGTCGCGTCGGATATCTTCGCCACCATCTGCCGTGTAGAATTGGTCCTGATGAGCATTCAGCTAATAGTCACAGCTGGAGCACATCGTAGAACTATACCATTATATCGATACATTCTTGATGTAGACTGCCTGGTGTCCAGGACAAAATCTCATGACCTGCAAGCTCCAGCTTCTTCGCGACCTCTTCAAGTACGCGAGAGATTGGTGGATGCGGTTTCACGACACCGTCATCTCGCATGACAGCGATAACCAACGGGCGCGATCGCGCTGCCTCGAAGACTTCTAACCTCCATGGTACTGGACAACACTTTGGATCTTGATCCCATGGACCAGCATCGATGACTGCCTTGGTGGTGGTAATAAGTGAATTGATGTCACGACACATGGGCCCAATGACGGAAGGGACATGTTCCTGGCCTTCCGTGGATACCGACACCCCTTGGTAGGGTAGACGTGTGCTCTGTCGGTCTTAGTACCGCCAGTCCAGGAATTGCGCGCCATGGCCAAAAAGGCGTTACTTACACTTGGCTTCAGTCCGTAAAGGCCATTCATGTGTGACGGAATGCGAATGCTTCCACCGATGTCAGTGCCCCAGCCAACGACTGTACCTTGAAGTGACAGGAGCGTAGCCTCCCCACCAGTCGAGCCGCCAGGAGTGAATTCGGGGTTTTGGGGATGGACGGTCAGGCCCCACAAAGGGTTGTCAGTCTCACACCACTGTACGCGTCAACATCCACAGTCAAGATAAGCCTTGACATACCATGATGCTTTGTGGCAAGTTCGACTTCGCGATGATGATCGCGCCCACCTGTTTCAGGGTCGACACCAGAACGCAATCTTGCAAAGCTGGTTGGAACGCTCTTCCAACATAGCCGAGGGTACTGTCATAGCCAGCAACATCGAATTGATCTTTTAAAGTCATCGGTACGCCGTGCAACGGTCCGATCGGGCGTCCATTTGCAGCAAAGAACGTGTCGAGCTCACGGGCTCGTGTGACGGCATCCTCGAACAGAATCTCTGTAAGGCTGAATAAGGTTGGAGTCAGTAAGATCCTCCAGGATGTGCCGGGGCGAGCGGATAGCAACGTGCCAATTCGTCTGTGCATAACGGTGAGCAACAATTTATCCTGGTCTTGAAAATGGCGGTGGAACCCATACACGTTTGTGAGCTTCAACTGCCCTGTGAGGTGGCGTGAGAATGGTACGACAACAATGCGTAAGGCGGGGTTTACCGGCTGATGTAGGCCACGCAAAGCTCTGTGGCCGTCACTTTTCCAGAGGAAATTGCTTTTTGTATCCCCTCAGCATCTTCTAAGCCCGCAGTCGATTCTCCATTGCCATTGAGAGTTTCGGGCTTATTATGCACTGGCTGACAACTGTTACTGGATGTAGAGGGATTGGGCATGGAAGCGTACATTGGCCGACGCAGCATGACTGGCAAGAAAGTTTGAAATTGCTTGATCGCGTAGAGATCGTTTCTTTTCGACTGTTTGTAGCCATTGTAGTGTTGAAGTTGCCATATCGGACGGTTGTGAGGCCGCTGCTGAAGACATTGCTACCCGCCCAAACGCGATCAAGAGTCGTGTCGAAGGTTGTCCACTGCACGCCAGGACATCAAACGTGTCACCACCAAACTATGACGATTGACTCACTGCTACATATCTTGCTGGCATGGATCTCGTGACTCGGGATCGCGTGGTACTTCCGGCCTTTCTGGTGAACAGTGGGGGAAGGCAGGGGCTCGCGGAACACAAGCCGAAGCCTGCCTACCGTCAGTCGACCAGAAACAATTCCACAACGCACCGCAATCCCATGTTCGAATCACCCCATCACCAGCAATGGCTGGAAATTGTAGAGATTTGACACATATTTCGCATCGGGGTACAGAGCAGAGAATGACACGCCCGAATTATTTGAAATTGAGCAGACGTCGAGCAGACGATGCGCGTCTGCCCCTCCCAAATCCCACCCCCATCTTCGCACTCTAGTGGCTCGAGCAACATCGGAGTAACACAAGCAAGACTTATAGTATGGCTCCGTCCATATGGAACATCATGAAGCGCTCAACATCTACTGGCGAGTCTCAGTCGAAGCTACAGAAGATGGCGCCAGGACTGGTCAATGATACCGACTCCCAGTCGCGCTCCGCTGGCAGCAGCTTGGAAGTGACGTCGCAGTTCTCATACTCCAGGGGCAATGACTACTCCACATTTTTGAGCGATGTTCTAGTAGTCGGTGCTGGACCGGCTGGTCTGATGCTTGCGTGAGTCTGGCTGGCGTTCGTGAATGTTTGTGGACTAACGAGTGGCCATAGTGACAATCTGGTGCGCTTTGGCATCAAGACGCGCATCATCGACGACCGACCCGATCGTACCTCTACCGGCCGCGCCGATGGCATCCAACCCAAGACAATCGAGACACTGAAGCAGATGCGCATTGCTGAGCCGCTGTTGCGAAAAGGCGTGCGTATTTATGATATCGCATTCTGGAAGTCGACTGCGCAAGAACCGTTGCATCGTACTGGCCGTGAGATCCATTACCCACCGGTGGTAGATCTGCTAGACCCATACATTCTCCTCGTACACCAAGGCATGGTTGAGGCGATATTCGAAGATGACCTGAGGGAGCGAGGCACCAACGTCTCACGGAACACGGCCTTTGTAGATCTGGAATACACCCCCATGGCTATCCGACCATTGACCGTCAATTGCCAGCAGGATGTCAACCACTCCAAGAAGAGCTTCTATACTCGATACGTTGTAGGCTGTGACGGTGCACATTCCAAGGTGCGAAAGTGCATACCCGGAGCAACACCTATTGGCGCATCGTCAGATGCAGTATGGGGCGTTTTAGACGGTGTTCTCGATACAGACTTCCCCGATATCTGGAGCAAGGTGGTCATACAATCAGAGACTCTGGGCTCAGTGCTAATGATACCTCGTGAGAGAGGTCTGACGCGACTATATATTGAACTTCGGCCTGGCTCCACGGAAGCTATAGGTGGGGAGCAGACCACACAAGAATTCGTACAGCAACGGGCACAAGCCATAATGCGGCCGTATCAGCTGAACTGGAAGAACGTCGAATGGTTTGGTCGGTATAAAATTGGTCAAAGAGTGGCGGCACGCTTCACGGACTCTGGGCAACTTGTCTTCATCGCTGGCGATGCCAGCCATACTCATAGCCCCAAGGCTGCCCAAGGAATGAACACATCAATGCACGATGCATATAACCTTGCCTGGAAGCTGAACTTTGCTACACGAGGACTCTCCAAGCCCAGCCTGCTCGAGAGCTACGAGGAAGAGCGAAAAAAGATTGCACTCGATCTCATTGACTTCGACTACGAGCATGCAAATGCTTTCCACGATGGTGACCCCGCTGCTCTTGCGGCAAACTTTACAAAGAATGTTGCTTTCATCTCAGGCTACGGTGTGAGCTATCAGCCCAACGTGCTCAACGTCAAATCCAAGGGATATAACCGCGGCCATCTTACGCCTGGCTTCTTGCTTCCACCCGCAAAGGTCACTCGTTACATCGACGCAAACCCAGTCGACATACAGACTGACATTCCAGCTCTTGGACAATTTCGCATCTACTTCTTCGCCCACAATGTACATTCCGCGATGCCTTTCCTGGATACTGTCTGCCTTGCCCATACAGGGACTTCCTCATACGTTGGTCGCATAAGTGCCGCAGGCAATGCTTCGTACACCACCCAACCCCCGTTGGCCGCACCGCACGATCAATTTGTGATACCTGAGCGATATACACCGGTCAGTGGAGTGTTTACATACGCTTTGGTGACCGATATGGACCGCAATAATATCGAGATTAAAGACCTCCCGGCAGTCTTGCGCGAAAGCGCATTCACATTCTACCTCGACGATGTACCTGAACAAGACACCCGCAAGCAAAACGTCATGGACAAGTGGCTTGATGGTTTGGATGAAAATGAGGTTGTGGTGCTGAGTGTGCGTCCGGACGGTTACGTTGGAACAGTGAGGCGGTTTACGGACGGTAGTAAAGAAAGTGGACAGGTTGCAGTACAGTGGCTTGACGAGTATTATGAACAGTTTATGCGGGATACCTAGATCGGCATTTGGACAAATAGATGGATGCACGGCGGGTGTTCTACTTCATTCATGAATAACTTAAGACTATCATGAAAGGCTCGATGCTTGATTACGGCTTTCGTCCGATGACTCTTTCTCGTCCCTTTGCCTTTCACTTGCAGCATATAATGGCTATTATCTCCAGCATATCTCCATTATGGCTAAGCCCACTTCGGCACTGACGCACCCCACTCTTAGTCGAGCAATCGCTATCAGTGCAAGTTGCAGTGCCTGAGGCGCAGATCGGCTTGCCGGTCCATTGCAGATTTTGTATGTTAGCGCGACACTTAGGATCATGATAAAAAATGGAGGTGAATTTAAGTGGGCATAGAAAGTAGGTTTCGCTATGGGATCGCTTATAAAGGTTTATCACCAGCTAGGTCGCAAGGTAGCTTCAGGTGCTTGTTATTCTATGCGCTGGATATTAGATAATGTCGCCTTTTTTACGTCACTCTGCCTAAGACCCGAAGCAAGATGGCTGTCGACATGAAATCCACCGTGACCGACAGGAAAGATCGAAGAATATCTGAAAACAGCATGAGTAAAGAAGAAGCTGGGGTTGTTGAAGAACACTTTGATGAAGCTGCAGAGCGAGCCTATGGTACATGAAATCATCCTACCCACTCCTTCAATGCATGGAACTCACACTGAAGCAGTTCGCAAGCTTGACTTCTATCTTCTTCCCTTCTTATCGATAATGTACTTCTTTAACGCTGTTGACCGAAGCAACCTGGGAAATGCGAAGACCGATGGCATGGACAAAGATCTAGGCTTCACTGGCGAGCAGTACTCGCTCCTCATTCTGCTGTTTTACATCCCAAACGGACTTTGCGATTTGCCCCTCAACATGATGACGAAGAAGTGGAGTGGTAAAGTCATGTTGCCGACTTGTAAGTCCTAAGTTCTTCGTCTACCAAGTGACATGCTGAATGATTGACTTCTGCTGCAGTGATGGTCGGATGGGGCTCAATGGCTCTTTTCCAATGTGCAGCGCACAACTTTGCTGGCATGCTCGTCATCCGCCTGATCCTTGGCGCCTTCGAAGCTGGCTTCTTCGCTGGGGTCGTGTTCTTTCTAACCCTATTCTATACGCGCGGCGAGCTCGGTTTCCGCATCGCTTTATTCTTTGGCAGTGCATTGCTAGCCAGTGCATTTAGCGGGTTGATCAGTTTCGGCGTATTTCAGATTGAGCAGCAGTCGTCGCATTCATATGGCTACCAGCGACACCTCAGTCAGCGTGGTTCCTCAACGAGGAAGAACGCGAAGTCGCAGCTCGACGAACACTTCGCGATCGTTCATCCGCTGGATCGCACGACTTTAACATTCGCGAATGTTTCGAAGAGTGGAAAACCTGGAAAATGGCACTGTGGTGCATCATTGCATTCACATATCCCGTCGCATTCTCGACAAGCCCCAACTTCTTGCCGCAGATTGTGCAGCGGCTTGGGTACTCGGTCATCAAGACAAATCTCTGGACTGTTGCGCCGAACGCAGTTGGCTTTGTTGTTCTGCTTTGCGTCACTTACAGTAGCGATTACTTTCGCGAACGTACATTTCACGTCGTCTTGTCCTTGTGCATATCGCTTGTGGGTTTGATAATCCTAGCGACTATCGATGTCTTGAGCAACAAAGCTGTGGCCTACTTTGCCTGCTTCATGCTCGCGTCAGGGGCCTATATACCATCGTGTCTCATGCACTCATGGCACAACAACAACAATCTCAACGAAAACGCGCGAGCAGCTACTACCGGTCTGCTTGTTGGCTTGGGTAACCTGGGAGGTATTCTATCGGCGGCGACGTTTCGTCAGGGATATGCACCAAAATATGTTCCCACACTCATTGCAACAGCGTGTTGCAATGTGACGTGTATTGTTTTCACTCTCTGGTTGGGAGGATGGATGAAGATGGAGAATCGAAGAAGGGATAGACAGCAAGGTGTCAAATTCCGAGCGGAAGATGTGAGGACGAGCGAATTGGGAGATGGGGAGCGAAGTGAGAAATGGAGGTACTTTACGTAGGCTGCGAGTGGATGCCGCCATGAAACGGTTCGCGCATAGAGTCTGCCTAGCGAAAGCTTGAATGCAAGAGAAAATTTATCGAGGGACTTTTAGAGGGTTTCGTTCTGTGGAAGTCGATAGAAAGCTGATGAGCGTAGTTGTACGGGGCATCTGTAACGCACGGGTACATACGCAGAGATGAGAGCTTGAGACAAACAAAGAGATCAAATCATGACGAAGCGTAGTGGTTCATCTTTGGCCGAGGCGAAAAGGTCTGTACATAGGTTGTAGCCCTGGCCAGGTGCCGGCAAAGGTCCAGTCTACCTCCCCTCGGCAAGAAGGGATTAAATGTAGGCTAAATAAACTCAGAACTTTCGTAGGACTAGATAATATTTTAATGGCAGCATATACATTCAGGCTCCTTTTGGGAATACTAAACACGCTCCTGGAGACTTGAAAGTCTTGTTACATAGATGCCGAGCGGACACAAATTTGCCACTCCCTCATGCCGTAAAGATGCCGCTGTCTCATACCGTGTAAAGACGCCGTGTAAAGATGCCGTGTAAAGATCCGTGTTGAAGGTGCCGCCTCAAATGCCCCCCTCACTAGCGACAAAGTGAGCTTTCGACCCGAAACTCGACTCATAGACAATACATACTTACGCATGAGAAGCGAGTGAGTAATTGTCATGTCAGATCAACCGACTCCTGCCGTTCGGGTCGCGGTCGCGCAAGTCGAACCGGCATGGGTTGACTCGAAGAAGGCAGCCGCTCCTGAAGTACCACATTTACCATCAAAATGAATCTATCCATGTTGTGGCTTGGCAACCAGTGTATCAGCACGATGGAGGTCCGGGCCTTTGGTCCATGAGTAGCGAAGGTACGTGAAGCGCACAATTACGGTTACTGGGACTTTTCACTCACGATTTACACGATTGGGCGTCCGTAGCTTGTCTCAGACATATGCCATAAAGTCGCAGTCGTTCGCGCTGCACACCACAGCAACCATTAGCGAAGAAGGAATATCGAAACTTCGAACGAGCTCTGGCGTCACTATGAACACCCCTGGTGGAGGAAGCTCGGCCATTTTTGGCCCAGATGGGCGCTTACTGGCTGAAGGCCCTGCAGGGATAGAAGAAGGCTTTGTGTATGCATAATTGCAGCCAGGTGATATTTTGAGAGCAAAAGGCTTCCTGGATGTTTGCGGTCATTACAGTCGACCCAATATGCTATGGTTAGGCGTTGACAAGAAGGAGAAGGCGCATGTATCTTTGGGCCTATGAGCAGTGAACACCTTTATGTTGCACCAACAATGCGAACCAGAGGTTACATTCGTAACAATCTGCGAAAAGAGATTTCACCCCCACCAAATCACTCAGTATAGGAGGACTGCATGGACAAATATGTATTGTTTACAATCAATCATGTGAGCATGTACTTAAATTTCACTCGACGCTTTCGACATCAGAGCGTTCCCTGGTAATCTTCCTCTCGAACAGCTTTTGTATCAAGTCAATACCAACGCCAGTCCAGAGCGTCAAGGCAACCACAAATGCCAATGCGCTTCCCCACCCGCGGGTTTCTGAGAAATCTGGTGCCTGCCCACTGGGCAACTGCAATTGCTGAAAAGGGATGACAACAGCCTGTCCAACACTGACCATCATACTAAGATGAAAGCGCGTAGCTGCTGATCGCCTCCGCAGCTCGCGTTGACCCAGCCAGCCAATAATGGTGTATAGCAACCATAGCATCCGACTAGAATGAAAGCAGCCATCTTGAGTTTCTCCGGCACATTCCAAGCGGTAAGAATGGCGTAGCTGAAGGTGAGGAGCAAGCCGACTGCGAAGCAGACTGGTCCTCGTCGACCAATTTTGTCACAGACAAACCCGGTGCCAATCATGAACACGAAGTTTATGGCACCAACAGTGGTCGCAATATTGTTGATCTGCGGAACTGAGTATGTGCCAAGCGACTTCAGCCAGATGCCGAAGTATTGAATGATATAGGAGCCACAGGTAAGCGTCCACAGGGAGTATGCGATTGAAAAGACGTATAACTGCCATGATCCGCTAATGCGCTTGATCACAGTCCAGTCGAGCTTGCCGATCGGCTTGCGGCCCTCTTCCTCAATGCGCTCGCGAGCGCGGTTTCGTTCCCACTCGTTGAAATAGAAGGCTTGCGTTGTGTGCGGTGTATCCGGGAAGAACAACAATCAGTACAGTGCTACGGGAACCGCGAGAAGGAAGTCGAAAATGAACAGCCATCGCCACGCTGGCATGCCGCCTTTGCCATGCATACCGGAGAATAGCGCAGCTTGAAGGTAGCCAGAAAACATCTGCCCCAAAACTCCCGAAAGTACAAAAAAAGCGCTTCGGCGTGCCAGCTCGGATTTACGGTACAAGCATCCGAGTACGTATTGAACTCCAGGCCAAGCAGCTGACTCAAAGAGACCAACGCAGAATCTCAGAGCGTAGAATTGACCCGCAGTGTGGGCTTTAAAGAAGAACAAGACGAAGAGTGACCATGTCATGAGACACGCAGGCAGCCAGATCCTGGGCCTCACAACAGTGATAATGAGATTGGCGAATGGTCCTCCAACAATCGTTCTAATCAGAAAGTACGTGTTCATCCAGCTCAGCTCGTTGCCAGGACCGAATCCTAGATCTTCTTTCATGCCGGAAACGTAGGCGTTGGAGATGTTGTTTTGATCCAGCTGCTTTACGAAGAAGCACAGGCAGCTGAAGCTCATAAGGAACCAGTCGAGCTTGAAGATAAGCTTCTTCTCCTCGGGCGAAGTATCCGGGTCATGCTAATGAAACCGGCCCGCCGGTTGCTGCGGCGCCGGCTTGTCTGCTCCATTTCTGCTGGGGGCGATACTTGATTGCAAATCAAGTGTGACCTCTATTTCATCTTGCTTTTTAGTAATTCTTGGGTGCTGTTCTGCACCAGACGGATGCGGGATGTTCCGTGGTAAAGTGTTGATAGTGGCATCTTGAGGCTCGTCACGATGGCTTGAAGAAGCCATGTCCGAAGCAAGGATATTGTCTATGAGCCGTGTAATGATTGGCGGGTAAAATGGTGTGGATGCATAGTCATTGATACTGCGGTGTTTCCAGATACATGTTGCTAATGCCCGCGCGATTCATGTCCAGCACGCCATCGATCCTCGAAAGATCGCTATCTATTACTGCCCCGCCAGCCAGACTGAACGTGGCATTGAATCCATAACTGCCCAATACAGCATCAAAAATTTTCCCCGCATCAATGCCCCTTTTCGCTTATCTCGAACGGGGTGGGGCCGACTAAAATTACCGAGTTGGGTTAGAACAAACACATGCTCGGCTGGATGGCGGGTCCAGTTACGGACTGATGGCTTTCAATATTGAGTCTTCAATGCATGAAGGTCAAGGAAAATTTTATCTTAATAGAATGGTAACTTTCATTGATGTAAACGGCGCCCGTCTGGCCTACAGCATTTCGGACAACGACGCAACCAAGCCATTATTCATCACCTTGCATGGCGGCCGAGGCTTTGGTGAGCGGGCGATATCATTACATGCGGTAGT
>Ga0265780_10004845_pt1 | contig 17209 bp, 12 predicted proteins | sample P1T30metagenome_FD_192432 | JGI IMG/M metagenome (GOLD analysis project Ga0265780, IMG submission 192432) | Plant litter microbial communities from East Loma Ridge, Irvine, California - P1 T30 | ecosystem: Environmental > Terrestrial > Plant litter > Unclassified | place: USA: California...
TGGTCGCAGGCCTATGCCTGGCGCAACGCCGACGTGGCGCTGCCGGTTACGCGCGTGCTGGGCGACATCGTCGCGTCCTACGGCGTGCCGGAAGAGCGCATCGTGGTGATCCCGAACGGCATCAACGGCGAACGCTTCGGCGCCGCCCCGGACGTCGGCGCCGCCAAGCGCGCCCTCGGCCTGGACGCCAAGCTGGTGCTGGGCTTCACCGGTTTCGTGCGCGACTGGCACGGCCTGGACAAGGTGATCGACCTGATCGCCGTCGATCCGCCGGCGGCGCAGCGCCACCTGCTGGTGGTGGGCGACGGCCCGGCGCGCGCCGCGCTGGAAAAGCAGGCGCGCGAGCTCGGCATCGCCGACCGCGTCACCTTCACCGGCATCGTCGGCCGCGACGACGTGGCGCGCCACGTGGCCGCCTTCGACATCGCGCTGCAGCCGGCGGTGGTAGCCTATGCGTCGCCGCTCAAGCTGTTCGAATACCTGGCGCTGGGCAAGGCGATCGTCGGACCGGCCCAGCCGAATATCGAGGAAATCCTGACCCAGGACCAGAACGCGGTGCTGTTCGATCCGGACAGTGCGGCGTCGTTCGCCGCAGCGGTGGAGCGCCTGTGCAGCGACCACGCCTTGCGCGGAAAGGTTGCCGCGGGAGCGCGCGCCACCATCGTCGAGCAGAAGCTGACCTGGCACGAGAATGCATTGCGCGTGGTCGGCCTGTTTCAGGGGCTGATGCGGCGGGCATGAGTGGGTCGCCCGGCGCCGTCGCGACGGCCCTGCCGATCTGATACGGATACTGACCTGGATAGTGTATGGAATCGTTGTTGTGGATGCTTGACCTGCTGGCACTCGTTTTTTTGTGCTTCTGGGCGCTGCGGGAAGATCGCAGGATCGAATCGGGTGAAAAAAACGACGCCCAGCGTGGGAACGACTAGGCGATGCGCGATCTTTTACTGCTCGGCATCCTGCCCTTCCTGCTGTACGCGATGTTCAAGCGCCCCTTCATCGCGCTCGGGATGTGGCCATGGACTGCGCTGTTCTTTCCGAACGGCTGGGTGTACGGCATTGCCGGCAGCATTCGCTATAACCTGTTGTTCGCCAGTGTCACGATCATCAGCTACCTGGTCCACAAGGACAAACCCAAGCTTCAACTGACCGGCCTGGGCATGATGGTGCTGCTGTTCTTCCTGTGGACGACTGCCAGCACGGTGCTGGGGATCGGCAACGCAGAAGCAGCGTGGATGTACTGGAACCGCTTCTGGAAAGTCATCGCGCTGTTCGTCTTCGTCCTCCTGATCGTCGAAAAGAAACTGCACATCGACATGGTGTTGTGGGGCGTCGCCCTGTCGGTCGGCTTCTACGCCAACCTGGAAGCACTCAAGTTCATCCTGAGCGGCGGTCACCACGAGATCGCTGGCCTGCCCGGCCACGTGCTGACCGATCGCAACGAATTATCGTTGGCCTTCGTCATGACGCTGCCGATCTGCCTTTACCTGCTGGCGGAGTACGGGAAGCGTTCGCAGATCGTCAAGCTCGGGCTGATCGGCACCATGGCGCTGCTCGTTTTCGCCGTGATCGGCACCCAGTCGCGGGGCGGGTTCGTGTCCTTGCTGGCGATTGGCGCTTACCTGTTTGTCAAGAGCGACCGCAAGGGCTTGCTGGCATTGGTTGCCGCCGTGCTGATCCTGGCCATTTCCGGCATCGTGACATCGGAATGGACTTCGCGCATGGACTCCATCCAAGGCGCGAATGAGGACAGTTCATTCATGGGAAGGGTAGTCGCCTGGAAGCTCAGTTTCATCTTGGCGATGGATAATCCTTTCTTTGGCGGTGGCTTCAAAGCCTTGGAAACCAAATTCGTCAATGACGAACTGATCAAAAGCTTTTTCCAGTACTCGTGGTTTTATACAGGGGATACGCTTCCTCCTCCATTCGCCCGGGCGGCGCACAGCGTGTATTTCCAGGTGCTGGGCGACCATGGCTTCGGCGGCCTTGCTATCTATCTAGCCTGCCTGATCGGCGCATTCCGAAAGGCCGCGAAAGCAGCACGCGCGATCCGCGAAGCGCACGGCGCCGTTTGGCTCAGCAATCTCGCCTCGATGATACAGCTGAGCATATTTGCATTTGCCCTGGGCGGCGCTGCGCTGAGCTTCGCCTATTTCGACCTGATCTTCACCTTGTTCGCCTTGACCATCGTCATCGAGACCAGGCTGGTCCCGGCCGAACTCCGGCGCATCGCGGCGCAACGCCCATCCAATGATCCGGTGCAGTCCGGTCCGAGTACGAACAACCTGCCATCGCGCCTTCCTGCGCGCGCACAATCATGAGTGTTATCGATCCAACCCTTGTCCGGCCCAGCGCACGGATGCCGGCGCGTCCAGGCAATGTGCTGAAGTCCGGCACCATCCGCAGCATGTTGTCCTTGCTGTCGCCGGCAGGGAGCCAGGCACGCCTGTCGCTGATGCTGTTCCATAAGATTCCCCGTCTGGCGGATCCGCTCACGCCAGGAGAGCCGACCCTGGCGCAGATCGAACCCCTGTTCGATTTCTTCGCTGCCAACACCAACGTCCTCTCGCTGTCGGAGGCAACCGCAGCCCTCGCCAAGGGCAAACTGCCGAGCCGGGCAGTGGTCCTGACCTTCGACGACGGCTATCCCGAATGGGTCGAGCATATCGCACCGGCACTGCGCCAGCGCAATTTGCCGGCCACCTTCTTCGTCACGACCGGACAGCTGCAGGATACGGACGGCCTGTGGCACGAGCGCATTACCTCGGCCGTGCGTGCGCTGCCGGACCACGGCGTCACCCTGCCCTTTGGGTTCGGCGGCTTCGTTCAACTCGATTCGCTCGACAAACGGGCGCGCCTGGTACGCGAGCTCCAGGAGCGGCTCAAGTACGCGCCGGTGCGCGAGCGCCTCGACGCCATCGCCTTGTTGGAAGCGCAGGCTCGCGGGCCGCTGACGCCTCCAAGCCGTTTCGACAACGCCGCGGTGCGCGAGCTGCACAGCCAGGGCTTCGAAATCGGCGCCCACACTGTCCACCATCCGATCCTGAACGAATGCACGCTGGAGGAGGCGCGCGACGAGATCGGGCGTTGCAAGGATGAACTCGAAGCCATCGTCGGCGGCCGCGTCGATTCATTCGCCTATCCGAATGGGCGTCCGGGCACCGACTTCGGTCCCGAGCACGTGGATCTGGTCCGGGCCTGCGGCTACCGCTCGGCGGTCACAACCAGCACCGGGATCGCCACACGTTCGACCGACCTGTTCCAGCTGCCGCGCTTTTCGCCCTGGGGACAGAGCGACACCGCCATCACGGTGCAGCTGGCGCGCAATATGCTCGGCAAGGGCCGCACGCTGGTGACGGCCGGACCGGCTCCGACAGGCAGCACCGACGTACGCTGCCTGCTGATGGCCAGCACCTTCCCACCAGTTCATGGCGGTTCGGCAGTGGTCTATGAGAACTTGTGCGAGCACATGCCTCCGGGAAGCATCAATGTGCTGACTGCCAGCGACAGCTATATCACGGGCAAGGAAATCGAAGCCTGGCGCGAGCACGATGCAGCCGTATCCTATCCGATCGACCGGATCCCCCTGCTGCGTCCGCGTCTGGAGCCGGCGCCGGCCAATGTCGCGGTCTCGCTGTATCGCCTGATCTGCAAGGATGTGCCGCTGTACGTCCGCGCACTGGCGCGTGCAGCCAAGTTGATCCGTCAGCATGACATCAACGTGATCTGCATCGGCGAGCTGGTCTCCGGCACCATGCTGGGCATCGCGCTGCGCAAGATGTTCGGGTGTAAACTCATTGTCTATGTGCACGGCGAGGAAATCACCACGGTCGGCAGCGGCCGCATGTACGGCAACAAGCGCAAGAAATACCTGCATGCGGCGGACAAAGTGGTCGCGGTCAGTTCCTTTACCTGCGACGCCCTGACCGAACAGATGGACCTGCCGCCGGATCGCATCTCCCTGATTCCGAACGGTGTCGACACCGAGCGCTTCACGCCCGGCGCAGCCGATCCGGCGCTGATCGCACGCCACGGTCTGGCCGGCAAGAAAATCATCCTGACCGTCGGCCGCCTGGTCGAGCGCAAGGGCATCGACATGACGATGGAAGCGATGCGCTTGATCGCCGCGCGCCGCGACGACATCCATTACCTGGTGGTCGGGGATGGAGAACTGCGGCCTCGCCTCGAACAGATGATCGTCGACTACGATTTGGCCGCCCACGTCACCCTGGTCGGCAAGGTCGACGACGATGCCTTGTTGCGCTACCTGCGCAGTTGCGACCTGTTCGTCATGCCCAACCGCACCATGCCGGACGGCGATACCGAAGGCTTCGGCCTGGTGTTCCGCGAGGCCAATGCCTGCCACAAGCCAGTGGTCGGCGGCCGCGCCGGCGGCGCCGTCGAGGCGGTGCATGACGGGAGATCGGGACTCCTGGTGGACGGCTACCAGCCTGCGGAAATTGCCTCGGCGATTGAACGGATCTTGTCCGACCCATCATTGTCAGGCGCCATGGCCGACTATGGCCTGCGGCTGGCGCACGACAACAATACCGCCGCGGTGGCGCGCCAGTTTCTGCGCATCTGCGAACGCCTGCTGGCGCCGGAGCGACGCTGAGTGATCCGGGGCCAAACCGAACCCCGGAAGCACAATTCATTCACGTCGTGATGCAATTCTTACGGCAGACGGCGATACACGATCAGTTGCTGTTCGTCATTCTTGGTTTCTCCCTGCAGTTGAACTACGTCCACCCTCTCGTATTTTCCGCTTTGCTCGAGTAGCGCGTACAGATTCTGGATTGTAGTCTGGTCGAATAAGTAGTCCCGTTGCAGCACCACCGTACCGACCTTCTGCTTGTCGAGCAGGGCAAGGAGTTTGTCCTGGTCGAGTTTGGGGTCATGAACGCCTAGTTGGCGCATGATATTAATTTGTACCAACAATTTGTCGGCACGTCGCACGCCAATATCCCTGCGTTTTCCTTGGGTTCGTAGATCGAAAATGAAGTTCCCATCGCGATGGGCCGAAACCAGGACGTTCGACAAGGGCGGCGCGATGGTCTCGACAATCTGCGCGGCGCGCTCGAAACCACGCACAAAAGGCACCGGTGGTCCGAGCAGCACTTGGACAATCAACCAGACTGCCAGCGCCGACACCACGATCCGGCCGATGCCGGCATGTATCGCCATCAATGCGCAGGAGGCCAGCAGGCACAAAAAGACGATTCCCGGCAGATTGAAGCGCGGCTCTTTGTTCGATACAACTGTGAAGAAGAACCAGGCGCAGATCGTGCAGGCTGCAATCACCTTGAGCTCGAGACTGGCTTGGCGGCGGTAGCCGATCCATACAGCTGCGACAAGTCCAGCTACCACGAATCCAACTGCCGGATAGCCAATTTGGGCTGGCAACTGCGCCGCATACCAGGTCCAGTTATCCAGACTCCACAAGCCAGGCATGTCCGGCATCGCTGTGGCAAGCGCCTTGTTGACGCGCGCAAAATAGACCGCCATCGCAACCGCAGGCAGGGCGACGAGTGCACCCAGCACGCTGGCGAGCAAGCGGCGCCCCAATGGCGGACGGTTCGGATAGTTTTGGACGAAAATAAAATACAGCCATACCGGCGCCATGAAGACACCCTGTACACGGGTCAGCACGCCCAATCCCAGTGCGAGCGCGGCCACGTATAGCCATTTCTGGCCACCCTCGTCCAGATGCCGGATCAGGGCGTAGGCCGAGAACAGGAAGATGGCGATGGCCGGCACATCCAACTGCACCTGTCGCGACCAGAGTGCAATCGGCGCCAGCGCCAGCAAAGCGAGCGCGATCGCCCCGGCACTGACAGTGTCCATGATGCGGCGGCACAACAGGACCACGACCGCGCCGAGCGCAAGGGCGTACAGCCCCACGACCGCTTGCGAAACCGCGTGGCTCGGCCCGAATAACAGCAGCAGAGGTACCGAAGAGACGTAGAAGAAAGGCGGGTAGAAACCGATATTAATAGCGGGGTACTGCTCATAGTAGCGGGACGCAAAGCCCACCGGATCGCGCAGGCCGCCTTCGAGCAAAAAATCGTGCAGGAACACGCCGTTCATCGCGTGGCGCGAAGCGTCGTACCACCAGAAGTCACCGCTGGTTGGCGTAGTCAGGAAGTAATAGACGATCAACGCCAGGACAGGAAGTAGTCCCAGCAGCGTCTGGACGCGCCTCACGTGCCGACTCCTTCACGCACCGGCTCTGACAGCGCCGCAGTACCGTGAAAGGCATGACCAAGTGTTTCATCGACATGGAAGCGTGGGCGGCGCTTCGATGCCTCATAAACCTTGGCCAAGTATTCACCGATGACACCAAGGCTAAGAAGCTGTACGCCGCCCAAGAAATAGGTCGGAATGACAACCGAGGCCCAGCCGGGCAATGCATCCTCAGTAAAGACCCGGATGAACAAGGCCCACATCGCGAGACCAAGGCTGCCCAGCGATACCACTACCCCAGCACCAGTGATCATTCGTAGCGGATAAGCGGTGAACGAAGTGATTCCCTGCCATGCGAGCGCCAGCATCTTCTTCAACGGATACTTGGATTCGCCTGCAAAGCGCTCTGCGCGTTCAAATTCGACGATCGTCGACTTGTAGCCCAGCTGCAGGATCAGCGCACGCAGGAACAAATGGGTTTCATCATAGTCGCGCAATGTTTCGATTGCGCGCCGGCTCATCAGGCGATAGTCAGCATGGTTGTAGACGATCTGCACACCAAGGAATGCCAGCAGCTTGTAGTAGCTCTCGGCAGTAAACCGCTTGAAGAAGGTGTCCTTGGTACGCTGCCTGCGAACTCCGAAGACGATTTCGCTCCCCTCACGATAAGCCTGGACCATGCGCGGAATGGCATCCAGATCATCCTGCAAGTCCGCATCGAGGCTGATCAGCACTTCACCCGGTGCAGTCATCAGGCCGCACAGCAGGGCGTTCTGGTGGCCGCGGTTGCGCGTCAGCTTGATGCCCGATACCAAAGGGTTGACTTGAGCGTAGTCGCCGATCATCTCCCATGTCCGGTCACGGCTGCCATCATCTACATAGAAGATCGCGCTGCCTTGTGCGAACTCACCCCTGGCGATCGCATTATCGAGCAGCGCAAGCAGCCGCGTCGTCGTTTCGGGCAGCACTTCCTCTTCGTTGTAGCACGGAAGAACCAGACTAACGACAGGCGCCGGCTTCAATTTTTTTTGTTGCGGAAGGTCCAGAGGGCGTTGACGATGAAGTTCCATGACAGGATGCAGAAAGTGGCGATGATTTGCGCGAGGAATGGATGACTGCCAAGCGACAGCATGGCAGTCAGGACAAGGTGATTCAGCAGCAGCCCAGCGGCACATACAAGGGCAAACCGGGGAGCCGTATGCAGCATGGAGCGATCGGACTTGAAGGTAATCCGCGCGTTGAGCATGAAATTAAAAACGGCGCTGATGAGAAAACCGGAAGCCGACGCCTTGGCAGGTTCCCAGCTGGCACCATGCATCAGCATGAACATGACGGCATAATGCAGTGCAGTTGCAAATCCACCAACACATAAGAATTTGAAGATTTGACTGAGCAGATTGACCTTCTCGCTGCTGGTGGGATATTCGGTCGATCGCATGTAGAGCTATTACTTTCTCTTAATTCCAAAGATTAACATGGCAACAACTGCTGCTCAATGAATTAGTAGCAGTTTGACCACTTTGCTGCTTGAAGACAACAGATTTTCCACTTAAGTTTTCATGTTGGATGAAATCCGAGGCGTGCACACAGACTATCGACTAGGCGTTGTACTTCGTCCAGCAGTTCATGTCCCGTCACACGCAGCGCGCCGTACCAGAGGAGCATCAAGACCGGCGCCATTACCAGCAGGCGAGCCAAAGCAGGCCATGTCACAGGCAACAGTATCACAAGCACCACAGCACCCGCAGCGCAGCTGAGCGTCACTAGCGCACTCGGCATCAACGCGCGCAAGAACCGACCAGCTGACAGACCAACGTAGCGTGTCTGCATCCAAAGCATCAGTGGTATGGTTGCCAAGGTCGCCAGGCAAATGGCCCAGGCAAAGCTGCGCAGGCTGCCGTCGAACATCCAGGCAGCAAGCGCAACACGGACGCCGATCATCGCCAGGATCGGGTGGCTCGACAGATAAGGCCGGCCCAGCGCCGTCAGCGTCGCAGGAAGGTAGTGAAAGGAAATCGTCAGGGCCGCTGCCAGGGCCAGCGGCGGCATTGCCGGCACGCTTCCAAGCCACTGCACGCCATATAAAGCACGCACAAGGTCAGCGCCCGCCACCGCCGTCACGGCGAAGGCCGGCCAGCCGATGCCGGTCAGCAGGCGCGCGGCGCGCAACAGGATCGGCGCCAACGCGGCACCTTCGTGGTGCGATTTCGACATCCACGCGACCGCGCCGTAGTTGATTGTTGCACCCGCTACATGGCTAAAAATCGACACTGTCGAATTGGCCCGGCTGAACAAACCAACCTGGCTGGCACTACTCAACTTTCCTAGCAACACATCCGGCAAAGCATTGTTCACGGCATTTGCGCAATTCGCGGCAAGTGTGCCGGCGCCGAAATTCACCACGTCGCGCCAGTAACGCAGCGAGGGCAGCCACGGCAGGCCTGGCTGACGCAAGAGGACGCAGGCCAGTACGGTAGCCAGGATGTTGAACAGGTTGGCCCAGGCCAGGCTGACCGGCCCGAAACCCAGCCATGCCAAAAGCAGGCAGCCAGCGCAATAGCTGAGAGTACCGACGCCATTGATCCACGCCTGCTTGTCAGCTGCCAATTCGCGCACCAGCAGCGACTGTGTCAGGGAACCAAAGGGGATCACGACGAAACCCAGTGCCAGCACCCGCATGACGTCTTCCATGGCCGGCTCGCCGAACCACCGCGCGAGTAGCCCGGCTGACAAATACAGCAGTACCGCGATGCTCCAGGACGTCAGGTACATGACGCCCATCGCAGATCGCATCTTGTCGAACGTCAGTTCGCGCTCGCGCTGTACATAGGTCGACACGCCAAAATCACGGAACATGTGGGCGATGTTGACGAACACCACTGTCATCGAAAATACTCCGATGTCATGCGGACTGAGCAGGCGCGCCAGCACCAAGCTGAGGGCGAAATGTAGCGCCGTCGTACCGGACGAGGAAAAAAAGGTAATCAGCAGCGAGCGCCGCAGGTCGGACATCGAAGAGGATTCCCGGGGAAGATGCGACGCAGCCGCCGCTCGGCAAGGATTCTACACTGATACATTTGCCCCACAACAACAGCATAAATATGGCATTAGGCACCTTACCGTTTTGCAGCCATACTATGGCAAAATAGTTGTAGTTTTACGTCAACAATTTACAAAAACAACAAACCGTCCATCATCCACCTCCATTATCAAGCATCCATGTCGCACCCTATCCGCATCAGTCTGGTCATTCCCACCTACAATCGTGGTCCGCTTATTGCCGAGACCATCGATAGCGCCTTGGCCCAGCAGCATCCTTTTGCGGAGATTATCGTTGTGGATGATGGATCAACTGACAATACGGCAGAGGTACTGTCGACATTCGGTAACGCGATTACAGTCATACGTCTGGCTAACGGCGGCGTGCAACGCGCTCGCAATACTGGGGTCGATGCTGCTACTTCGCCTTGGGTGATGTTCTGCGATTCGGACGACCTCATGCTCCCGGAACTTAGCGGACGCCTTGCAGCGTGGCTGGAGCGCGATCCCCAATGCGACGCCATTTATTGCAATTTCGTCACGTTCACCGAACAGGCCGAGCATAGCGACAAACTATCGCAGGCCCCTATCGGATTTCTCGATGGTGCGCAGCGCAGCGGCGACATCTGGCACGACATTCCCGACTTATACCTGAGAACTGTGACCTATCAACCCCTCTTTCCCTCAGGCAGCCTGATCCGCAAGTCAAGCTACCTGGCCATGGGGGGGTACGATTCCCGCTTCAACGGGGTCGGAGCGGAAGACTGGGAATTTACGTTACGGCTAGTTGGAACGGCGCGCATAGCGCTTTGCGCTGTGCCACTCGTTCGTATTCGCAAGCATGATGGGAATGACTCGGCGAACAACCTGCGCCAAACCCAAGGCTGCATACAGATCCTGGAATATGCGCTATTGCATCATCCGATTGCGCAACGCTACCGTGCATCGATCCTGCGCAGCATCGATGTTCGCCGCGCGGACGTCTTCGCCGCTGCCTTTGCAGCTGGTGACTTTCCTCTGGCTACCTCAGCTTTGGAGCAGTTAACCGATCCACCAGCCGATCTGCGTTTCCGCTTAAAAACGTTCGTTACGAGACTTCCGTTAGCACTAAGAACCCCCCTCTGGCGAAGGATACAGGCCAGGTAACACAACCGTGCGGCGCGCGCAAGATGACTATTGTATAATAATTCCGCCAATCAATTTTGTGGCATTAAAGGCAACGAATGATCCTGTTTTACGAGTTAACCCAATACGGGATGTCGCACGTGCCCTTTACTCGCGCATTCGTTCAAATGGTCGCACACGCCTATCCGAACGAATCCATGACAGTCTTCGGCCAGCCTTCCCATCTTGAGGCGGCCTTCGGCGATCCCGATCCTTGGCTCGATAAACGCTTGTGCTGCGTGCCTCACACTTTCGCCAAGCGTGCTCCCAACGATTTTTTCGGGATGATGCTGGACACCTTGCGATTCCTGCGACGGACCTATGGACCGCTACGCGCGCAGCGCCCTCAAGTGGTTTTCCTTACTGGACAGCCATATCATATCTGGGCCGCCAAACTATATCGCATGATGACGCCGAATTTTAGATGCCATCTGGTCATGCATGGAGACATTCACAGTATCCGCGCTCCCCGCTCCCGCAATCCACTGCTACGGGTGCGTGATTACAAATGCAGCTTGGCGAATTTTAACCATCCCGATATACGTCTGATCGCACTGGAAACCCATATTCGGACAAACATCGATTCGGCCATTCCCGGTACTGCACACTTCATCGACATCATTCATCACCCATGCTTGCCGGCAGATTTCAATTGGCGAACTCCCGCAGTCTCCCAAGATGAATTGCGTTTTGGCTTGCTCGGCATTGCCGGCAAATCGAAAGGGCTGGATGTCTTTTCGCGATTAGCATTACGTGTTTCAAATATGCATAAGCGGCAGGCAAGCTTCCGCCTAGTTGGCAAGCTGCAGGATGGAAGCGAGAAGCTCGACCTTAGCGGTATCAGTGGACCATTGCCATTTTCAAAGCAATGGCTTCCTCGCGACATATTCGACGACGAGCTGGCGCGGCTGCATTTTGTCGTTCTGCCCTATAACATGGACTATTACGGTCTGTCGGCGAGCGGCGTTCTTTTGGATGTGCTGCGCTGGCGCAAACCAGTAATCGCCTTCGATACTCCGGTGATACGCGAGTTAACCCAGCGCTTCGGCGACATCGGATATATCTGTAACAGCGAAGCCGCGATGACGGCTGCCGTCGATCAGCTGCTCGTCGATTTCGACAGGGCACGTTACGAGCGCCAGCGCAACAACCTCGACGCAGCCTACCGCAGTCGCCTCCCCGATGCAGCTGCTGAAGAGTATGCGCAACTGCAAAACGCTTGGCCTTCGACGGCAGGAATGAAAGCAGCTTAAAAACCGTGCGCCGCAATATCGTCATATCATTTGTCCAGAAGCACATCCAGCTACTAGTCAGCATCGGCTCGGTAATGATTCTGTCGCGCCTGATCTCGCCAGAGGAGACCGGCGTGTTCTCGATCGGGGTAGCGATCGCAGCACTGACGCACGCGATCCGTGACTTTGGTGTGGGGAATTACCTCATCAAGGAAGCAGAAATCACCCGGCAAAAGACACAAACGGCGTTCACGGTATCGTTCCTGATCGCCGCCATACTCAGCCTGATACTGTTCGGGGTATCGTTTCCGGTCGCCGCCTTCTACGCCAAACCCGAAGTGGCCTCAGTCATCTGGATCACGACGCTAGGCCTACTGGTGTCGCCGTTTTCGACCATCGCGATCGCCCTGCTGCTGCGCAACCAGCGCTTCGTCGATATTTTCAAAATTAGCATGGCAAGCGCACTGGCCAATGCAGGAGTCTCGATCCTGTGCGGCTGGCTAGGCTATGGTGCCAAAGCGCTTGCGCTTGGGCAACTTGCTAGCTCAGTTGCGCTGGTTATCGCCGCCAATCTAGTGCTGCGCAACGGCGGCATGTATCGCTTGTCATTAATGCACTGGAAGGATGTCTCCCATTTCGGCTTTCACATGACAGTTTCCGGTGTGTCAGAACAGCTAGGTGGACGCGCGAGCGACTTGGTAGTGGGAAAACTGATTGGCTTCGGCGCAGTCGGCTTGCTGTCACGCTCAGGCACGCTGGTGACGATGGTGCAGGACTCGGTGCAGACGGCGGTGATGCCAGTCGTATTGACTTCGATGTCTCAGGACGTACGCAAGAGCGGTAACGTCGCACCTCTGCTTCTTAAATCCCTATGCTATTTCAGCGTGGTGATGTGGCCGGTATATGCGGTAATCTCACTGTTCGCGCATGACGCAATTGGCGTTTTGTTCGGACCGAAATGGCTGGAAGCCGCACCTTACACCAGCGTTCTCTGTTACGGCGCCGCTCTTGCGGTCCTTTCCTCGCTGGTAAGTACTACCTGCAATGCGACCAATAATGCCCACCTGCTGTCGCGCTACAGCCTGACCGCGCAGGGTTTGCGCGTGCTCTTGGTAATACTTGGCGCCATGAGCGGCGACCTCGGCATCGTTGTACGTCTGCTGGTGTGTGCAGAACTGCTACAGTGTGGACTGGCATTTTTCATCATCCGCAGTACTACCGGAATTCAGCTGTCCCAATTGGTACATAACTGCTGGCGAAGCCTGGTAGTAGCAGTGCTCGTTGTGGCCGCGATGATGCCCTTGCGTTTGCTTGACTGCGCCCCCGTACTACGTCTCGTCGTCGTCGGATTCAGCGCGGCGCTGGCATGGCTGCTGGCAGTTTATTTAGTCCGCCATCCGATCGCACAAGAAGCCAGCAACGCGTTCGGCATGATAGTTCTGCGACTGCGCGCCCTGCGCACCCGCTGAAGTCAATTCCCAAGCTTACACCAGCACTTCAGCCGGCGCCGGATGCCCCAGGAACCCGGTCGGACTGGCCGACAAGCCATAGGCCCCCGACTGGAACACCACCACCAGGTCGCCTTCCCGCGCCGCCGGCAGCTCCATCCGATCGGCCAGCACGTCGAGCGGCGTGCACAGCGGACCGACCACGGTGACGGTCTCGCGTTCGGCGCCGTCCATCCGGTTGCCGATCGCGGCCGGATAGTTCTTGCGGATCACCTGGCCGAAATTGCCCGATGCCGCCAGGTGGTGGTGCAGGCCGCCATCGGTCACCAGGAACACCTGCCCGCGCGATTCCTTGCGCTCGACCACGCGCGCCACGTAGATGCCCGCCTCGCCCACCAGGTAGCGCCCCGATTCCAGCGACACCCGCACCTCGCCCAGTTGCGCACGCACGCGCGGCAGCCAGTCGCTGATGCCGTCGGCAACCGGCGCCAGATCGAGCGGCGCCTCCCCCGGGAAATAGGGAATGCCGAAACCGGCGCCGAAATTGAGCATTTGCGGCGCGCGCTCGAAGCCATCGGCCAGGCGCAGCGCCAGCTCGGCGCTTTGCGCGTGCGCCTCTACGATCGCCTCCGGTTTCAGGCTCTGCGAGCCGGAGAAGATATGCAGGCCGAGCGCCTCGATGCCGAGCGCGCGCAGCTGCGCCAGCGCGTCGGGAATGCGCTCGGCATCGATGCCGAAGGGCTTGGCGCCGCCGCCCATGCGCATGCCGGACGCCTTCAGTTCGAAATCGGGATTCACGCGCAGCACCACGCGCGCGGCGATGCCGAGCGACTCGGCCTGCTGGGCCACCCGCGCGATCTCGCCGCGCGACTCGACATTGATGCACACGCCGGCCGCGATCGCGCGCCGCAGCTCCGGCGTGCTCTTGCCGGGACCGGCGAAGCTGATGTGGGCCGGGTCGAAGCCGGTATCGAGCGCGATGGCGAGCTCGCCGCCTGATGCGACATCGAGGCCGTCGGCCAGGCTCGCCATCAAGCCCACCAGCGCCGGCATCGGATTGGCCTTGATCGAGTAGTGCAGCTTGATCGCGTCCGGCAGCGCCGCGCGCAGGGCGGCCACGCGCTGCGTGATCAGTGCGCGGTCATAGGCATAGAAGGGCGTGGCGCCGACCCGTTCGGCCAGGCGCGACAGCGCGATGCCGCCGACCTGCAGCTCGCCGCCGGCGACCGGGAACTGGGTGTGGGGTGCGTGGACCGGCTTGTTCATGCTGGTTTGCTCTCCATGGAAGCGAGGAAGGCGGCGCGCAGCGCCGGGCGGTCGATCTTGCCATTCGGATTGCGCGGGAACGGGTCGCCGCGCAGCGCCAGGTGCTGCGGCACCATGTAGGCGGGCATGCGGCGCTGGCACTCTTTCAGCAGGGCTGCTTCGCTGCCGGCTTCTGCAACCGCCAGCAGCACCACCGCCTGGCCCAGCTCGGGATGCGGCACGCCGAAGGCCACCGCCTCTTCCACCAGGCCGCTGGCCCAGGCCAGCTCCTCGACCTCGGTCGGACTGATGCGGTAGCCCGAGACCTTGATCAGGTCGTCGGTGCGACCGACGAAGTACAGAAAGCCTTCGGCGTCGCGGCGCACGGTGTCGCCCGACCAGACCGCCATCTCGACCAGCGGCAGGGCCGGGTCCTGGCCCGGCGCCGGGCGGAACCGTTCGGCGGTCTTGGCCGGATCGTTCCAGTAGCCGAGCGCGACCAGCGCGCCGCGGTGCACCAGCTCGCCCGGCTCGTCCGGCGCGCAGGCGCTGCCGTCGGGGCGCACCACCATCACCTCGGCGTTCGGGATCGCGCGCCCGATCGAATCCGGACGGCGCTCCAGTTCGGACGGCGGCAGGTAAGTGGAGCGGAAGGCTTCGGTCAGGCCGTACATCAGATAGACCTGGGCGTCCGGCAGCGCCGCGCGTAGCGCCGCCAGGGTGGCGCCCGGCATCGCGCCGCCCGAATTGGTCAGGTAGCGCAAGCTGCAGCCGGCCGGCCACGGCAGGCGCGCCAGCTGGCTCCACAGCGGCGGCACGGCGGCCAGGCCGGTGATGCGCTCGGCCGCGACCACGGTCACGATGTCGCGCGCGAACAGGTGGTTGATCAGCACAACCGAGGCGCCGGCGAGGAAGGCGCAGGTGAGCTGGCTCAGACCGTAGTCGAAGCTGAGCGGCAGCACCGACAGGATGCGCTCGTCAGCCGTGATGCCGAGATAGCCGGCCACGCTGCGCGCCCCGGCCACCAGGTTGCGGTGCGACAGCACCACCCCCTTGGGCTTGCCGGTCGAGCCCGAGGTGTACAGGATCGCGGCGACGTCGGCATCGATGCGGCGCGCCATGGCCGGCGCCGGCGCCCCCGCGGCGGCGTCCAGGGCCGCGTCCCAGCCGGCCAGTTCGATGTGGCCGGGGAGCGCGCAGTCGCCGGCGGCGCCGGTGGCCAGCACCGCGCGCAGGTCGGGACAGGCGGCCAGCACCGGCGCCAGCGACACCAGGCGTTCCTGCGACGTGACCAGGATCCTGACGTTGCAGTCGCGCAGGATATGCCCGACCTGTTCCGGCTTGAGCAGCGGGTTGACCGGGACGAACACCGCGCCCGCCGCGGCCGCGCCGAACAGCGCCGCGACGTTTTCGATGCGTTTTTCCAGGAATACGGCGATCCGTTCGCCCGGCGCGCGCAGGCGCGGCGCGAACGCCCGGGCGGCGCCGTCCACGGCCTGCGCCAGTGCGGCGTAGTCGAGCCGCTGCGCGCCGTGGGCCAGCGCGGGCGCCTGCGGGGTGCGCCGCGCCGAGGCAAAAATGAAGTCGTGGACCAGGTCGCTCATAGTGTCGCGCTGCAAATAGGGCGCAATGTTACCATTTCGCTTGCGAAACAAGGCACAATACCGCCAGACTTCCAGCCATCCATGCCGCTTACTTCCGCCATTCCGCCCGCCGTGCCCGCGCGCCCCCGGGTCCCCCTCGCTCCCGTGCTGTCGCGCGCCTCGTTCGGGCGCGCACGCAGCAGCCTGCGCGGTGTGCTGGACGCGGGCGACGCCTGCCTGGTGACCAGCGGCCGGGTGGCGCTGGCGATCGCGCTGCGCGAGCTGGGCGTGGTGCAGGGCGACAGCGTCCTGCTGCCGGCCTGGCACAGCCAGTCGATGGTGCCGCCGGTGCTGTGGCGCGGCGCCACGCCGGTTTTCTACCGGGTCGGCATGGATACGGCGGTCGACCTGCAGGACGTCGCGGCCCGCCTCGGCCCCCGGGTCAAGGTGCTCGTGGTCACCCACTACTTCGGCTTTCCCCAGGACCTGGCGCGGATTCGCGCCTTCTGCGATGCGCACGGCCTGGCGCTGGTCGAGGATTGCGCCCATTGCTTCTTCGGCGAACAGGGCGGGCGCCCGGTCGGCGCCTACGGCGACTATGCGATCGCCAGCAGCATGAAGTTCTTTCCGGCCTACGACGGCGGGGTGCTGGTCTCGCAACGGCGCCCGCTGGCGCTGGCGCTGCGCTCGGCCGGTCCCGGCTTCGAAATCAAGGCCCTGCTCAACACCCTCGAACTGGGCTTCGCCTACGGCCGCCTGCCGCTGCTGCGCGCGCTGCTGGCGGCGCCGCTGGCCGCCAAGGACCTGCTGTGGCGCGCGCTGAAGGCGGCGCGACACGGCGGGCAGCCGGCGCCGGCGCTGGCGCCGGTCTCCTCCGACAGCGCGGCCGGCTTCGATCCCGCCTGGGTCGACAAGCGCGCCTCCTGGACAGCCAGGCGCCTGCTGCGGCGCGTGTCGAGCGCGCGCATCGTCGCGCGGCGCCGCGCCAATTACGGGGTGCTCGAGCGCAGCCTCGGCCAGCTGCCGGGCTGCCGGCCGCTGCACCCGCAGCTGCCCGACGGCGCCTGCCCCTGGCTGTTCCCGCTGCTGGTGGAGGATCCCGAACCCGCCTTCGCCCGCCTGTGTGAATGGGGCGTGCCGGTGACCCGCTTCGGCTGGCCGCAATGGCCCGGCGTGGACGCGGCCGACTGCGCCAGCAGCGCCGCGCTGGCGCGCCGGGTGCTGGCCTTCCCGCTGCACCAGGAATTGCGCGACGACGAACTGGCGTGGCTGTGCGAACGCGCGCGCGCCGCGCTGGCGCCATGACCTGGCGCCT
>Ga0265780_10004846_pt1 | contig 17207 bp, 22 predicted proteins | sample P1T30metagenome_FD_192432 | JGI IMG/M metagenome (GOLD analysis project Ga0265780, IMG submission 192432) | Plant litter microbial communities from East Loma Ridge, Irvine, California - P1 T30 | ecosystem: Environmental > Terrestrial > Plant litter > Unclassified | place: USA: California...
ATGCATCAGTCTTCATCGACCGATGCTGACTTCACGGCAGCTCGCCAAAGAACTGATCTCTCGGAAACAGCACCATATAGCAGACACAAGCATCACCACTTCATCTTACGAGATGATAGATCCAGTGGATCCGGATTCATCAATAGATGATGTCCCTCGGCGAAATTTCTGGGGTCTCAATCTAAGGAAGAGGGGGCATATACAGTCCAATCAAGAAACGGGAGGAAGGAGGGTGGTTAGCGAGCCACTACCGTCCGGTATGCGGAAGATGTCTGCGTTGCGGAGGTTCAGGTTGGGCCGACATGAGGAGGAATTGGAAGAGGAGGAAGGGGATTTGACCATATCCACCGAGACTGTAAGCTTTGTCTCTTCCTGAGTATATCGCTCAAGCTCAGGATGTCTCCTTGATTGACGAGAAAGAAGAAGTTGAGGGAACAGGTGTAGTAGGCTCAACCTGCTTTCTCGGCTGATTATAGACACCCTCGAGATCTCGAGCTACCAGTCGATCAATCGAGTCCGGGCCTTCATTCATCTCTTTCGCTCCCACTTCACCTTCGATCGACAGTTCTCCTCCTCCCAGGCCTACTCGTCAGGAACGTCCGTATGGAGCGAATCCTTCGTCGTCCACCCCCGTCACACAACTCGCACCTATCCTTGATCCTCCTCAATTCACCCCCACTCGAGACGAGGCAATACGAGCCATCACCACCGAAGCCCGTTTCGCCGACATGTCACTCTCGACCGAAGGCGAAAGTGCAGAATATCCCAGTCTCGCCGATACGAGTTCGAGCTTTGGCGGGATCTTACGGGCTAGACACGATCGAGTACCGAACAACACTCCCGTACGGAATGTTCGATTTCTCGATAGTCCTCGCGCAGAATACCTACGGCGAAAGGCTCTGGAGAGGCTCGAAGGCGCTGTTGACAATAGTTCAAAGACACTCGAACCGCTTCCCGCAGCCCAAATCACCCAGACTAGCAGGTGGACTAGGCTTGGAGAGATACTCCATTTGATCGAGAATGACGATCATATGGAACCAGTATCCCCGACACCTTCTGAGAAAATTCCCGCTCAAACGGAGACTCCAGCTCATGTTCGGACCAAGTCTAGATCGCCAACTTACTCCGCTGCCAACTCTCCAATCTCATTTGCTCGATTTGATCCAGCCGACCCCATTTGTTCTACGCCAGTTGCGAAATACCGTTTCCCCGCTGTTTCACCTACATCAGATCAAGAAGGGCCGAGTCGAGTCCCGATGTCGAGCCCTATGTCAGATTCAAGTCTCAGTGTGGAGGTATCTTCAACGTGTTCTACCCGGTACGCGGATGAAGATGGGGTGGTGGAGGTCTGTTCCGCGTTGGAGGCATTGTGGGAATACGGGTCATCGAGTGGGGAAGACACCGGGGACAGGGAGACACCAGATGATGGATCAGAAGAGAAAGAGACCGAGTTTCCGGAAGAGAGACGGGGCTCGGCTGACCTGTTGCCATTGAAATTCAAGGGCTATCCTAGGCGGGTGGTGGAGGGTGAGCTGTTGTTACTGCTTTCCAGCTGACGTACAGAGCCTTTTCCATTCGCTTCGAGTCTTCGCTTCTGATCATTTGTGGGCACATATGTCCTTTGTATGCTTGTAGATACTGTTGAGCATGTACATACTGTGTTGTGTGCATCGAGCCTTTACCACTGCCTATCAGTGAATACTGGGTAATCTTCCCACGGTATTCCCGATCACTTTACGCGCCCTGTTTTAGGAGTACAAGCTAGACTACACCGCCACTGGATGAAACATCTTTGATCACTTTTCTCATACCGAACCTTGCTCCTGTATACCGGGGACTGTAATACCGCATACCTAGATCTCGCACCTGTTCTGTCTGTACCATACCACTGCATCGATCGCATCGTCAACGAATTACGACACGTCACATACGCTTCACTCTCTCATCAAAGGAACGCTTCACCGTCATTCTCGCCCGGACACGATCGCCTTACACATTCCATACCTAACTCACAACCAAAATCGCCAAGATGGAGCGAAAAGATTCGATGTGGAAAGATGAAGCTGCACCTTTAGGTGGTCACGAATTAGATCACGATAATGGTGAACACGATCTCAACTTTCGCACGAACCCCGTCAGTACCTCTACCGAGGTAGTCAAAACGACACGAGCTCGACGATGGTGGATCGCTTTGACTTGGTTATTCACTTGGTGGATCCCTTCGTTCCTGTTGATACATCTTGGGAAGATGAAGAGGGCGGACATAAGACAAGCATGGAGAGAGAAGGTTGCCATTTTTCTCATGATCTTTACATTATGTGGAATTGTCATTTTCTACATCATCATCTTTGGGCGACTGCTATGTCCGAACAGCGCCAAGGCATGGAATACATCGGAGCTGGCGACACACCAGGGAGAAGATGATTATTACGCAGCGATCAGAGGAAAAGTTTACGACGTAAGTCTATGAAATATGTATCGCCGAACCTATGGAGCTAACGTCAGTTTACGACATTCTACAAAGGGCAACATTCCGATATTCAAGCATACCCTACATCATCCGATATCATGCTTCAATTCGCAGGACAGGATCTAACGGATTATTTCCCTCAGCCCATGATCTCCGCATGTCCGGGATTAGTGACGAACGACCAACTTTTCTTGATGAACGCCAACTTCACTTCACAAGTCGCTTATGCCGTCCATACCTCTGGTGCACTTCAGACTACGCCAGGAACGAAATTGAACGATGCGAATTGGTATACGAACGATCTGCAGGCCGCTTTGTTGCCGAGATTGAAGGGTGATTATGTGTTCACGAAAGGACAGGTATCGGACCTCGCAGATAATTCTGGAAAGTAAGCTCAACGTTCACGTTTCCGTGAGCCACAGCTTATATTAGGCAATGGGCTATATACAAGAATAAAGTCTATGATCTATCAGATTACCTATACACTGTCCAATACTACTCGTCGAGCTCGGGTACCGATCTGCCGAATTACTCTTTCCTCAACGATGATATTTCTGGCTTGTTTCAACAATCAGCAGGACAGGATATCACCAAGGAAATGGATACCGCCCTCGGAAAGTTATCGTCGGAAGATGCCTCTCGCCAAATTACTTGTCTGGACAATGCGTTCTATGTCGGAGAAACGGATTTCAGGTTGACGGCGAGATGTACCGTTCAGAATTGGTTGTTGTTGGCCTTCTCGATTATCCTGATGACCACCATCCTCTCAAAGTGTACGTATCTCATCTCATTCTTCTTATTGATGGTAATTAGAGCTCATGTACAGTCTTGGCAGCATTACAGCTTGGCTCGAAAAGACACCCAGAGGCATTCGATAAATTCGTTATCTGTCAAGTCCCATGTTACACCGAAGGCGAAGAATCTCTCAAGCGAACCATCAACTCCCTTTCTTCCCTCAACTATGACGATAAACGTCGATTGATCTTTATCATCTGTGATGGAAATATCACTGGTAAAGATAATGACCGATCTACACCTCAAATCGCTCTCGACATCCTGGGTGTCAATCCGAAAACTCAACCTGAACCACTCATGTTCAAGAGTATCGGAGATGGATCGAAGCAACTGAATTATGGCAAAGTGTATTCTGGACTGTATGAACATGAAGGTCATGTTGTACCGTATGTCCCCCTTATCACCTAAGCGTAGAAATGGGCTAATGATAGATACGTGGTAGTCGTCAAAGTCGGTAAACCAAGTGAAGACGGATCTAAAGCTGGTAATCGTGGAAAGCGAGATTCGCAGGTTTTACTACTGCAATTCCTGAATCGAGTTCACTTTGATGCTGCCATGTCGCCCTTGGAACTGGAGATTTATCATCAAATGAGGAATGTCATTGGGATTGATCCTGCTTTCTACGAGTATATCTTCCAGGTAGATGCCGATACTGTATATTTTCTGTTTTCTACTTCAATTGGATCGAGCTGATGATTAGACGGTAACTCCTGAGTCGCTCAACAGGATGATCTCGTGTACTGCAGACGACTCCAAGATTATCGGTATTTGCGGTGAAACGAAACTCGAAAATGAACGTGAATCCCTCACAACAATGATTCAAGTCTACGAATACTACATCTCCCATCATCTCACCAAAGCCTTCGAATCGCTATTCGGCTCCGTAACCTGTCTACCAGGTTGTTTCTCGGTCTACAGGATCCGAACCGCAGATCAAGGTCGACCCGTCATCATTTCCTCTCTAGTCATCGAACAATACGCCGAACCAAATATCGATACACTTCACAAAAAGAACTTATTCTCGCTTGGAGAAGATCGATACTTGACGACGTTGATGATGAAATACTTCCCACAATACAAGATGAAATTCACCCCGGACGCTATTGCTCATACAGTCGCTCCTTCCTCTTGGAGCGTCTTGTTATCGCAGAGGAGACGATGGATCAATTCGACGGTTCATAATCTGGTGGAACTATTGTTCTTGCCGGAAATGTGTGGATTCTGTTGTTTCTCAATGAGGTGGATTGTCTTCGTTGATCTACTTGGGACATTGGTAAGCTATACCTTTCTCCGAATCGGACCCCAAGCTGATGTGTAGATCCTTCCCGCTACTTGTGCCTATGTACGCTCTCCTCTTCTTCCAGCGAGTGTTCAAAGCTGATAATATAGCTCGTCTATCTCATTGTTGTGGTTTCAACTGGAAAAGCAGCCGTACCAGTCATCTCTCTAGCGATGATTGCGGCAGTCTATGGTCTTCAAGCCTTGATCTTCATCCTGAAACGAGAATTCATGTTGATTGGATGGATGTTCCTCTACATCTTGGCCTTCCCGGTTTACTCGGTATTCCTACCAATATACTCGTTCTGGTCAATGGACGATTTTAGTTGGGGTTCTACCCGAAAAGTCATCGGTGAAGGCAACAACAAAACTATCGTGTACGAGGATGAAATGATCTTCGATGATTCAATGATCCCCATGAAGAGTTTCAAAGGTGAGCTCCTTTTTCCTTGTATCCTGCGACATAGAGAGATGAGCTGATGAGCAGATTACGAAGCAAATGCGTGGGAACGAGCCTCCATTCACGAATCTGAAGCTACTACCCCGACTTCCTACTCCCACCCACGAAGTATCTACAATCAACAACGACCGATGTCGAATCGACCAGGAAGTATACACTCTTCGGTAGCAGAGATACCAGGAGCAGACTACTACAGAGACGCTTCTCCACTCGGTCTATCCCATTCATCAAGGAATTTGAGGGAACATGCCTCTCGACAATCTCTCAGATCTTCGTACCTCGCCCCCAACGGTCAACAAGGTCAAGGTAGACCAGGCATGCCTGATCCACGTCAATCAATGGCTGGATTAAGTATGTGGGGTGGTGGAAGCCAATATGGTCCCCCTGGACCTGGGAGCGAAATGTACCAAATGCAACCTCAAATGGCAATGCAACCCCAAATGATGTCGCCCGGTTACTTCAATCCACACGCCCCCTTCCCATATCCACCACCGGGTATGAACCCTTTCGATTCCCCCCACTCTGGTTCTGAACATGGTTCAGTCCGTGCTCCTTCTTTCTACCCTCCATACCCCCATCAACAACAGCACCAACATCCAGGAATGGGAGCACCTAGGAACACAGTCATGTCGAATCTCGCTGGAATGGCTGGTCCTACCGGCGGAGGGGGAATGCCAAATCCCAGAATGTCAACTTTCTCACTTGCTACTACCGCCAACCCGCTCCAGGCGAGCGTACCGCTAGAACCGAGTGATGATCCTAGTCCGGAGGATGGGGAGGTATTGAGTGTGCTAAGGAGGTATCTGGCTCAACAGGATCTCATGAGCGTGTAAGTCCTCTTTTCTTCATCTTTTTTCTCCTTTCTGCTTGGTCGGAATGAGGGCTTATGTATAGAACCAAAAGACAGACTAGAGAGGCACTGAACAACCTCTTCCCCAAGGCGAATCTACAAGAAAGGACGGGTTGGGTCAATGAGAACATCGATAAAGTCTTGGCCGAGTCGTAATCACCTACACAGGTGACGAAGGGGAGAAAGGAGGGATCCATCACGGTCCTCAGGACAACTGGGCCAAAAGGAAGTCAGGAGAATAACGGTACGGATCACACTCATTACACATTCATCACCAAAACAACACAAAACATTATTACGGTATCTTGTTACGATAACGAACGGCTTCTAGTTACGAAACGATCACAGCATTTAGACGGACATTGTTATCCCATGTATCTACTGCACCAAACATAATGCAGGGCCCGGAGTCTTTGGTATATGAGTAGGCTATACATTGTCTTGAGATGCTTTGTTCCCTGAGTTTTACAAGGAACAACGGAGAGCACAATGGCAGAAGGAAACACTTGGTTCTCCCCCGTCTGGGCATCCTTTGAAACTGGTGGCAAATTTCACACTCCGACTGGCGCTTTTCCACATATATAAACCTGAGTGTGGGCGAGATGATATTGATTCTTACTTTTCACCCTTCGAAAGCAATATAGATCTATAGACGACCTACATCTTTACCTTTGGATTCACCGACAGGACATCACCCCAATTCTCCAATTATGGACCAGCTACGATCTATAGCCCACAGCACAGTCAGTGGAGCGACAAGACCTTCGTCATCCGAGCGAGAGCAGTTCAAATACCTGGTAAGCGATTTCTTGGCGTTTATGGATAAGCGCTGACTATTTGAATAGCCGTACGGCAAGTTCGACTGGGAAACAGTCCCAGTGACCCTTGACGAGGAGGACCCTGATATGGACAACTATCAGCGTGTGATAATGACTGACCAGACCAAGCTTTATACTGCATTAGTGCCGACACCTGTTCACGTACTGAGGACAATCAGAGGTCAGCGGAATGCCACCGAGTCTAGCCAGTAAGTGTTACACCATATCACGGTTCATGCTCGCTGACACTAGGTACCGTCCTGCGCGATCTTCTCAAGCTCGCATCGCGGTCAACGATCTGGCGAAGTCGTTCTTCTCCAAATTTGCCTGGCTTGATAAGTCTATCCGTGCCACCGTGTTGATTACTTCGAGCAACCCCGGACCGCCTCTGGGTTTGCTTAGGTACGAGACGACCCCAGTACCTATCTTTACAACAACCCTGAGTGTAAGTCTACTCTTGGCAACGTACTAAGACTCCAGATTGTGACCCAAGATATCATAGTCAAGCAAAAAATAGCAGCGGGAGGTGCTTTTCCAGTCTCTCATGATATGAGTGATGTTGGTCAACCTGAATACGTCCAGTCTGGAATGAGGACTGTGGACAACTTTCCCGCCTGGTTTGATCTACCCACTGCTCTTGGTCTTGCAGAAATGTTTCAACCGGAGTACCCTGACATGGGAGACATCAATGGGCTCATAAGGAACTTGGAAACATGGGAGCCCCAATTGTATCCAAGGCAAGTTGGGGAAGAGTGGGAAATGGTGGGCAGACGGAAAGACGCTGTGAGAACGGCTTCAGGGGTCTCTACAGTCTATACAGACGTGATGCAGTTGTCGAAGAAGGACGGCTGTGATGGAGAATACTTGACTACGATTGGAAGAGGACCAGCTGTAGGGAAGCATGCCGCTTTGAGGCTAGATGTCGGCGACCCATCCAGCGTCTCTGTAACAACCTAAGGCCTTGCTGGGAGCAACATCGAATGGATGAACCCTTCTCAGTCCTGTATGAGCGGACTACGACATTGATCCCTCAAGGGGGATGTCTAGATCTAGCAGTACCTGTATATCCATGTATCGGATGAAAGCGTTGAGCATCCGAATGAATTTGCCAGACGGGTCCTCACTCAGATTAACCAGGAAACTCAAGTCATCCTATGGCAGCGTTTCTCCTGTTGCGCTTTCTATGACGACTCCTTTCCGACCAGTGTATTTGCTTGTGATGGAGGTAAGCTGAACGAAAGAGTTCGAGTGTGAAGTCGACCAGGATGGGTTATCACAGCATGTCGAGAGGAGCCAAAACTGACTTCCTACCGGACATGCTCCTTTCGATCCCAGCCTCGGCCGACGACAAGCGAATCATCCGAATATATCGGCAGCCAGCCTACGCCGATGGGGCTTGTGGCACTGTGTACTGGCTCGCCAGGCAGTGACCACATGGACCTCATGTTCTCGAAGTTCAACGACTGGCAGCCGAAATGGGATCTGGAACAGGGGAGGAAGAGTGCTCGTCTCGCGACGGGGACAGAGATTCCTGTGGACCGCGGTGTCGGAAGTAAAGCGTTTGACACTGTTATCTGCAGAATCGTTGAGCCGACGGAAGAAGAGTTGTCTCTGGTTCCAATGTTACAGTGTTGAAGTGTCGGAAATGCGTGTATGCCCTGCTGGGATGGTGAAGTCCTCACCCCACTCGAGCTCCTTGTCATCCTTCAGATATGTGTGTCGGGTTTGGACCACGACAACACCCTCGACCCGGACCTTTGGTTCTGGGTGGCAAATTCGGCTGCCAAGCATTACTCAGCCGCTTACATATCTGTGCAAGGTGGGACAAAGCCACTCATTATGCCTCTCGGATGCCCCAAGGTGTTCCTCGTCATTTCATCCTTTCTCGTCAGGGCACATTCTCGCAGCAGGTCTTGAAGGAGAGGAGAAGTGAAACCCGACTTCCCTTGATGTCGTCTCACTCAAGCTCAGCCGCGTAGCTGACACCAACTCACAGTACATGTAATCAGCTCTCTCGCCTTCTCCCACTTCCACTCTCACTTTTACGCTGAAACTCCAGCTTCTTATCTTGTTGCAAAGCGAAGCTTCACTTTCCACAACACCATCATGTCACAGACTACCTCCATCCCATCCACACCTTGGCAGGGCATTTCGGCGGTCGGAGATGGCCAGAGACGGATATCTTCCAGCTTCTTCGTGATTAAGGCCCCTCCGAATAGTAGCAGGACCGGCGGCTTAACATCAGTTATGTCCAGCAGGAATGGATCTCGACAACATCGATCCAAGTCAATTCACCCCTCTACCCTATTTTGAAGCCGCTGGAGAGGTTCATTACGACGAGATCGACGGCTTGAGGGTACCATTCGTCCTGCCTAAACAGACATACGTCAAAGACAGGCTACAGCGAGCAACGGCTGACTACGATAAGTATGTTCGAGCTCAAGATGAACATGTCAATCATTAGATGAATTGCTAACAATAGGAACACGGTTTACAAAAGAAGCAACGGTGGCGGAAACAGCACTTCGACCCAATGTGTGCTGGAATTCAAGAGAGCAGAAGAAATTGGACGATGCGTCGATGGTGGGGCTGACATGATCCGAACATATCGGTACTATACCGTTCGACCAGACGGTCCTTCCATTGGACTTATGACTGAGGTCAAACGACGCGATGTGGGTCGACTCACAATCTATAGGACCAGCTGATCTACGAGCTTTACAATGACACCGAGACCACTAGTGCGGCCACCGCTGTGCCGAGTGAAGGAACGATTCCGGTGATGTTCACCGGTGGCAATGTCGCAGAATGGCTGAATGACCTAGGGCCACCTCTTGCAGCCGGGAGTCCCAAGAAAAGAAGTATGGAAATGGCCACTGATGCTATACACGGGCAAAACTCTTCGCAAGAGGGGGTACAGAGGCCGAGCCAACGAGCTCGCGTTGACCCTCAAGAAATGCCTTACGACAATCTACTCCCCGAGCTATATGGGTCTCAGGATTCCTCCCGCCAAATTCCACATCAGGGCCTGCCATTTCCGAGCCAGCAAGCCGAGCTTCAATTCCACAGACAAGAATATCCTGTGCCGACCGCTGTAATGCAGCCTTCATTCGATTCGTCACGGGAAAGGGGGAGTTCCCAATAGCAAGCCAGTTTGCCTGCGGTCAGTCAGCCAGAGAAAGACTGGTCAGGCCGATTCCAGTTGCCCAGCACGGAATTGGGCTCTTCTGAGAAGGCTCAGAAGACTCTCCACGTGTCAGTGAGTGCCCCAAAGTCGTCAGCGGACACGCGAGGACTGATGTCAAGCATCGACGGGAAGGCTCCAGCCACGAGCCATTTCGGCTATCCGGACCCCCTCGAGCCGTGAAATTGGTCAGCCTCGATGAGAATTGGTACACCGCCAGCGTTCCAGCTCCTGAAGCTTACAGAGATGCACTTGCTTCTCATTATGGCGAGACCCTGGGTCAGTACGCTCTGTAAGATTACGAGGAGCTCCCGAATGTTCTTTGCGACCGCCAACACAGATCGCTGGCGAGTTACTGTCACGGTTCGTTGGCAGTGGCAGGAGGATCAATAGTGTTCTACAGCGAAGTCTCTGACCACCCCCCACTGTCGTCGAGTGACCCATGTTCGTAGATATGTTATTGGACTACTGTGTATACGAAGCCTCGTCATAGCCCCGAGTGCACAACTTTCAGCTTGCACCCATGGTCTAGTGTGTTAACTCGGGTTCGTTGGACTTACGTCGTAATGCGCTCACACCCCCGCGTACCCAATTGTAGAATTTGGTCCTGTTGACTGCTTATCACTTCTAAGTTAGTGCTAAGCAGTTCACAGGTACGCTATACATGTATCACTTCTAAGTCAGTGCTAAGCAGTTAACAGGCTGCGGACATTTAAGCAAAGATTCCGTCGGGGTTGTGCCCCAGACAAGAGAGCTTGCGCAGCAACATTCTCATTCATACAGGTTACTACCCCAATTAAATGTATGTATGCGTTGCCTGATGCCATAGGATGATGATCGTTGACTTCAGTAGTTGTTTCTTTCAGGAGGTCTATTCAAAAGGTCTTCCAGGACAAATTGTTGACGTAATTCAAAAGGTCTACCAGGACAAATTGTTGACGTAATGAACTGGATGTCAGAATCTGCATGAGAACCAATATACTGTACAGGACAGCCTACGACAGACTTTATGCCAAGCGCGCTTGCTGAGAAGGAAACAGGTGACTTGCGTCAATCATCTCACCTTTGACATGAGTTGCCGCTGACAGACTCTATGGTCGATGGTCTAGCAATAAGGAAATTTGAGCAATACTTGCGCTTGAGCCAGACAGGACTACAGGGGTTAGGTGGAGAATCTATATGGTTCCACAACTTTCGATATTGCCTCTACCTTTGAACAGGAGCACAGAGGAAGCCTCAGCCTTGGCCACTACGAGGCCAGACGGCTGTACATAACCGTCATCCTTTCATGAGGGAGTGTCAGCGTCTTTTTTTTCTGCTTGTTCTTCCCTCTCCTTCGATTCACTCTCCATGTAACGATTGTACTTCTATCTCTTTGCGAATCAGCTTCTGTCACCAGCCAGTAAGATTACATTCATGAGCACACCTTCAAGCATCGCACCATGGCAGTCGGTCATCACCCCCGCGGACAGGGCGCGGCTTCAAGCGAGTCGCTGATTTATCCAAAATGATTCGCCACTGACGCTCGATTCAGTATCAGCTTCAAGGTGGAGAATGGCGAGATCAGCCCTCGATCATCACAGGTGACTCGGACTGGTATCTTGCCGGTACTAGAACCTCAACGGCGGGACTGCTAGTCACAGCGTATCCTGATCTTACCAAAGCACACTATCCGTTGACCTCTAACACCCGAGGAAGTGCGAATATTAAGTGCGTGAAAGGGTAGAGCGCGTGCAGGCTGACTCACATTCAGGCCAGAACACCAGACTTATGAGACCAAGAGTCGTGTAAGAAGCGCTGGAGGAATCTCAGAAGCCCACCTCCGGTACTTCACGGATTCGTTTGCTTACAACGTACACCGCAGGCAGCCTGACAAGTCCGCTAAACCCAGGACGCTCGAATTGGACTTGAACCCTACCTTTCAAGGAGGTCGATCGCTCAAGATCAGATACACTCCCTGTTGGTCAGAGGTTGTATTGGTGGGGCTTGGGATAACTTCTGTGCGATTGTGCTTGACCCTACGAAACATTGCATAGCTGACATCAAAGGCCGACAGTGAACATGATCCTAGAAGGCAGGGATCACCTATTTACCATTATCCATCCCAATGCCGCAAGACCCTACTGGGAGACGGAACGACCTTAATCGGGTGCTGGCCTTCTCATCAGACAGATGACTTGTCGCAAGCGTCAGCCTTTGGGAGTGTCCTTGCCCGGGCCAATCTCACACCACAGAAGAAGGAGGAATTGAACACTCTCGACCGTCTTATCAGCAACTGGACACCTGCCTTGGAAGAAGGTATGACGGAGTTTATTGGACAAGTGATCACAGTCAAAGATGAAGCTGGGCGAAAAAGGACCGTTGGTCTGGCTTGCACTGCCAGATTGGCTGTCTTTGACGACGGTGAGATGATAGGTTCTTTTTGTACGGTGAGAGGTTGAGGCGCGATCGACTGCGCAAGGATGAATGCATGCCTGGAGAATACTGTACCGGCTTCATAGCTCCAGGCGAGCCCGACCCAGCCAGTGTATAATAGAAGATCATGATAGAGTTGTGCTCATTCAATTCTCTTGTTCTTTCATGTCATGTGGTAGGCTCAGACGCATGAGGGGCCTTTCCCAAAATTGGCATTTGGCGAATAATGTTAACTTTGCAGCGATAAGAAATACAGTGCACGCACTTAGACTAGACTGTGGCTCTTTATGTATTTGACATATGTCTACCTGCCGAGATAAAAACCGTATGGATCCATAACATATACACATATACGGACCTCCCCACAAACCTAATGTTCGTTTATAGCTCAACCTCTTGATAAGGACTCTTAGCTGGACACCTTCAATGAAGGCTACCGCATTGCTTATAGAGCAAGTTTTCTAGCAAATGCGGACTTTGTCAAGTAGGATGATCATGCCTGGGCCAAGACATGCAGAAAGGTTAGTTATTTGTCATGGTCCTTTGATTTCAGGAAAGCTCGATTTGTAAACCAGAGCATAGCGCAGGAGGGGAAGGAAGCTTGTCGTGCTACATCTTTTGTCTACTTCGATTACATCCCCGCCGCAAGAGACGTGTCATATAAATTCCCCCTGACCATTGGTCTTCTTCCACATATAACATAACGCCCTATCTTGCCACCTACCAATTTCGCTTATCACAGACTTCACCGAAGATGTCGGAAGATCTGAAGGAGCCTGCAATGACCTGGCAAGAGGCGTTCCGTCTCGAAGACGAGGACTACTGCAAAGGTTTATTTCCGGTGAGTGATATTTATATTATGCGATTCGCTGTCTCAAGATCCTTGCTGCAACCCTGATAAATTCTGATAGACCAGGCGAATCCAAGCTCAAGCTTCTCTGCTGATAGCTCGCCTCCTCGAGACCCCGAGGCTGTTTTCTCTGGAATAACGGACGCACAAGCTGATCAGTGGATCAAAGAACTCCAAGCAGAAGAAATTGAAAAAGAGAGCACCCCACCCGTGAGTCCACATGTTCCAGCCGACTCCTCCGGATTGATCGTCAGGCATCTCAGACACATTTGGGAGACCCGGGGAAAGCACCATACACGCTTCTGATACTAGTGAGCACAGTCGTCGTATTGTGATCACTGATACTTAGCACTCGATTCAAGGTTCCAATGAAGGTCCGTTTGTGGTGTCCGAAGGCCCTCGTTCTGTTCGCCGACTTACAGTCGGTGGCAAGGAATGTGTCACGAATGTCCCCACCTCGGAAGTCTACAAAAGTATCCTGACCGACTATCGTCAGGGTGATGATTTTGTAGGCTCAAAGTTGATCGAAGCCTTGTCAGAAGGATTCTGTACATGCGAGTATCCAGATATTGGTGGACTGTCAAATGACAGGGTCATGAGGATTGGCGGAGAGACAGCGGTGGAGTCTTTCTGTAAAGTGGTCACATCTGAGAAACCCAAGTCGATCAAACGACCAGTCAGCAGTGCGCATGACGATTGATAAGGTGTACGAATGCGCTAGTATATGCATGGAGTGACGAGGCCCATCACGCCTTGTCAACGTAGCTGGATTTCAATAGCAATCACGAGGACCATGACGTACGGATCTCCAGAAGCTTGTGCTTGGTCACGAAGCATTGCTGAGTAGCCAACAACTATCGCTGTGCAGTGACAGTGTACATATCGTGTCGCTTGGTGGATACACCGGTCCATGCCAGCAGGTTCCACCGCCCTTTGCCCAAGTCCGACCTGACTTCTCTCCAGCTACTAGTTCCAGGGGGATACGGCCAAGCATCCTTTATCCCCAGGTTATGCTGACCTCCCCTTCACGAGTGATCCTAAAAAACCAAAGGTGAAGCCACTGTTCTCATTGAGGGAGACCGCCTGAGTAACACTCCTTTGAAAACCCAAATTTGGTTGGCCTTCGCGTTTCAAGGTGTTTTCGGGTCCTTGAGCTGTTTTGTATATACAGTAGTCTTCTTTAACGACTTACTCTACATTAACCTAAAGTACCCCGGATAGACACAACTATTACCAAGATGAACCCCTCAGACGACCAACCTCCAGATTTGATTGTCGGTTACAACCCCACCGAGCAGGAAAGAGCACAGCTCAAGGCAAGTCCCGGTCTTGGTGGTGTTCAATGTGTATGAGACTGAATTGTCAGATCAGGCTTTCAGACGGATCCTACACACCCTGGAATTCACCTTTGGGGTTGGACTGGGACATTGTCCCCGCTTTGTGGACCTCCGATGGTATAATGAGGGGGACTGTCTGTCCCACCACTACGTCACTTAGCGATAATATGCTCGCTGCGACGCAGGGGTCGTCCACACTGAGGTAAAGTAGACACCCGATGTTCAAGTAATTACGAAGAGGCTTACGTGTATAGTCCAAATGAGCGGAAATACCGGCCACCTCAAGGCAGATCGTCACAACTGATTACAACATTCAATTGCAGGTTGCGCGCCTCTCTACGCGATCGAAAACCCAAGTCGGTGGGCAGAGACCCCCGACCAGTAACTGTCACTCTAACTCCAGATTTCCCGGGCGGCGTACCGCTCACACTTCAGCTTGATTTGGACTGGCAAGAGTTCTACAAAGCCAGCGTGTTCGTAAGTACCTAAACTCATGATATGAAGCCAGCTCTGACGCTACGAAGGCGGTGGGCGAATCTGGTGGTGCAAGTCTTCCACGACATGAGCCCGCAATACCTAAGTCAATTCAAAGTCGCGGATCCATATTGAGAGGAAGCTGGTTCACCGGTGACACATTGATCGCCGCCGCGCGGTCAATCGGAGAGCCTGTACACAAGCAAACTCTACCCGAATTTGCAGAAAATACTTTGTCCCGGTGGCAACCGAACCCCTGGGCCGGTCCAGAGCAAAGATCTGTTCCGGTACTGGTAACCACGAACGGGCTTGAGACACAAGAATACGTTATAGTCCATTGTACGGTTTCACACGCCAAATCCTCGGACGCTGCGTCCTACACCAAAGTTAACAGCATTCCTCTCCTGAAGACCAGACAGCGCGCCTTATCTATATTCGCTGATTCGGCCCTAGCTGGACCATCTCGGAATAATCTTCATAATCAACAGTGAAGAGACTGTGGTCGTCTCCATCACCCCTCTTTCGTCATTGTACATAATCGCAAATTCGTCTATTCGAGCATGAATCGTTCTGCAAGTGGATTCTCTATCCACATGGCCTGACCGACAAATGAACGTCATGCTCATCTTGGGACAGTGTACCGTTATTGTTGTCACGTGTGAGATGACAGAGACTCGACCTGTGTACCTGCGTCGATCCGACGTCTACGGTCATACCCGCCGCTTGACACTTGAGGATGACGATCAAAACTGACATTTACATAGCACTATCTTACAATGACTACTCGATTCACGGTGTCCTGTGGCATCATGTAGTGTGGCCTCCTGAGCCATCAAACTGATCCCCGCAAGCAGCCATGACCCGCAAAACCAACTCGGCATGTTCTCTACTGACCCCTAAAGCCATACAGACCGAGACGACCTGTCCACCAATTTGCTCCGTAACAGCAGGCGCACTCGGTTTATCCGAAGCTACCATTAGCACTTATTAGCACTTAAAATTAGATAGACTGATGTTTTGGTAGAGAAAGCGAATGGAGAACAAGACTTACCCTGACTTCTACCCCAATGTGTCCTTAGACTACATCCCAAACATTCGAATCCTTGCATTTGCTTTATTGCGTATTCGGCTTCTTTCTTATTATGGAATTGGACAAAGCCACATCCTTTCCCCGGTGGGATCTTGACCTATTTTGTCAACTCTCATCCCCACTACCGTATCTAAGGTGAAGGGGACTTACATAGGCGATACTCCCATAAGGCTCAAACAGATCATTTAACAGACTCTCCGTTACACCCTGACTTAGCCCTCCTACGAATACAGTCGTATTGCTCTCATCCCTATCCGCCAGATCACTTGCTTTTGCCCTAAATCCTCTATTTGCCGGAGGGTGCGCTAGACCTTTGGCCAATCTCGTAGCTTGATTGATCAAGCTTGTGATTTGCGGAGAACGGGTAGGAGTCGCGACTGCCGCTGCGAGAGCTGAGATCTGAGTGGAGGTGAGTGTGGATGGATCGATAATCGGTTGCTGGCGGATTGAGGGGTTGAAAAGGATATCGGAGGTGGTATCTTCGATCGGCTCTGCGAAATCATCAGCCATAGAGAGTAGATGATATTCGTCCCCTGGTGAAGTGGAAGTCGATGTCCGGCTCTTGCTATAACTCGATGACCCGGGGTAGAAGTCGGGGGTAGTATCCGGTCTTGCCCAGATAGAATTTGGTGATTGGATCCATCCTTTTCCTTGACCGTATATCCCGACTGCAGGTTGAGTGTGTAGACTGGAGCTTGATTCTGAAGATGCACTACCATTCCTTCCGTTGACGGAGGTAGGTGAAGTTTGGTTGAGTAAGGCTAGACCACATTGGGGTCCTGAGTCTGTGATTACATGAGAGCAGGATTGATGGGATCGAGGGTAGAATTCGGGTGGGGGAAGAGAGGAACGGTTGAAGGATGATTTGGGAGCGTTTCGTGACATCTGAAAGTCAGTCGGGAAGTCGCGCAGACAAGATGTTTAACTCACTGCTCCGATCAAATACTGGCTGTTTAACTTGCTAGTGTCGTGGTGATAGACTGTACTACTGGCGGCGAGGGGTCGACGGGGAGGAGCTTGTTTTACTAGAGGAGACGATGATATGATTGATCAAATGATGATAGATGGAGTGGGAATCATACAGGCCTGAATGCACCATTCAACTAAAGGGGACCTACGAGGTCAGTACCTGTGGGGTTAAGAATACCTATGCATAGCACTGATGATGGTGACGATAAAACGCTAA
>Ga0265780_10004848_pt1 | contig 17206 bp, 25 predicted proteins | sample P1T30metagenome_FD_192432 | JGI IMG/M metagenome (GOLD analysis project Ga0265780, IMG submission 192432) | Plant litter microbial communities from East Loma Ridge, Irvine, California - P1 T30 | ecosystem: Environmental > Terrestrial > Plant litter > Unclassified | place: USA: California...
TATGTGGGATGTTTAATTTGATAAAGCTGTTGAAAGGACTAAAGGACGACCACTGGCTGCTGGGGATGTTACGCAGTTTGGAGCTTTGTGTTTCCTAGGTGGACAATTGGGAGTGGGGTTGGCAGTCTTAACTCAATTGAATTGGTATTCGTGAGTCTCGAGTCGGTCTCCTCATCAGTCGCTTGTCTCCCCCAGAGTTTCGCAGATAGCGGACATGAAGGAATGGAGCTGATAACAGAATCGTCTTAGGAGCCTCATCACTAGGTTTCGTAGCCCTGTACCCATTAATGAAGCGGATAACATATTATCCCCAGGTATTCTTCTGTAAGTCCTCTTGCTAGCCTTCTCCATTCTGCTCCCTCCCTGTCTTCCATGTCCATCTCGCCTCTTCTACTGGGTCACCGAGATCCATTCCCGGCACGACCGATGGAGGAAAGAGCTAACATCCAGCCCTCACTTTCAACTGGGGAGCAATGTTAGGTTGGTCAGCAGTAGCTGGTATTGTCGATTGGTCAATCGTTACGCCAATGTACTTTGGTGGTATCGCTTGGGGTATCATGTATGATTTGATATACGCTCATCAGGTGAGTCTATCCCTTCTTCTTCACCTTCATCTCCTTCTCATCTTCACCTTGCTCTCCTCCTCATCTTCTCCTCATGATCGTTATGTCATTCCATCATCATGAAGTATTAAACCTTGAAGACCGGACATGCAAAGAAAGAAGGCTAATGATAGGACAAAAAAGACGATGTTCTAGCAGGAGTCAAATCCATGGCCCTACGCTTCCCCGACAATTCCAGAACAGTCATCACCACCCTTTCAGCGACTTTCGTCTCTGCCCTGACCCTCACCGGCCACCTCGCAGGCCTAGGACCATTATACTACGCCATCTCCTGCGGTGGTGCCGCAGCCCATCTAGCTTGGCAGTGTATTACTGTTGATTTCGATAATCGGGCAGACTGTTGGAGGAAATTCGTTAGTAATGGTTATCTTGGTGGGCTTATTTGGGCGGGTGTTGCAGCGGATTATGTTCAGCAGGTTGTCATTCCAGGTACTTATTAATGCATCGTTTCTACAGGCTCTCTTGCTCTCTTCTCATCTGTACGGACCTCCTATACTATCTGCCTGGACTTCCTGTAATGTCAGTTAAGTTGATTACTTCCGGGGCTCTACTTACCTCCCATGAACCCCTCGGCTTCTCTCGCTTGTGTATCCCAATCCTGTTTGAAAGCTACAATGCCGACCAAGATACCGACTACGAAGACTGCCAATCAGCGCAGTCCTCGAAAAGGTGGACTTACAAATACATGAAACCAATAACCAGAATGCTCCCCAGAATCTGGATCCGCAACATCCAACGACATCTGCGTATTCGGACGCATCGGAAGTATTGACTTTCCGTTGTAGTGTGTCCTTCTGTCAACTCTCATTCGGACTTGCATCTGCAGCCATCACTCACATCGATAATATCCCACTGAAAGTCAGCTTCAATTCCAAGTGAATCGAAGTGATAAGTCGGAAGAAGGCGAGACGAGACGTACGATAGTATAGAAACAAGACATGACCCCCAAGAACAGGATAAAGAACCTCAAGGCAACACTCGAAGCGACCAACCAACAGATCACAATAATACCTACGGTGATCAGGATTGAGAACCAGGCTGTCCAGGATTTATATGCCCAGTAGAGGATTAGGAGCATGAAGAATCCTAGAACTAGGGAAGCGACTTTCGAGGCGTTTGTATTGAAGCCCTATATATCAGTCTTGAGAGAGCAAAGAAGTGTGATGGATGAGGAGGATGGACGTACACATGAGATAAGGGCTGCTCCTATCAAGCCGGAACCCATGTATCCCGCTGGTAAGGTGATCTACTAATCAGCTAGAGTCTTGAGCCGTAAGATGTAGCTGACAATAGGTACTCCCCCTCGCATCCTGGTTGATCCACCTTCATTGGGAAATAACTATGCTTAAGCAGTGATTCGCGTCTTACATGACCGATTGAAAGAGCCTCACACTGATATTCTCAATCTTGGCACATGTGATGACCTGACATTAAGCTTCTGGCCATAAAGTCTAGCTTACCCCGGCCAAAGCATGACATCTTCAATCAGTATATCCCTGAACTATGTAGACTTACAGCTCATGCATCCCTACTGTCTTCCCGTCAACATTAAATATGAAGAGGACGTACGAGGAGTTTGAATGGATATATCAGATAATTTAAGTATGGGACTATTGTCAGCCCCTCCCCAGTTGGATGACTTACTATACCTGTTATCAATACTGGCTTTTGATCCAGCTTACCACTTCCTATCAGTTTGGACTAACAATCTAGATTAAAACGCACTACTAAATTTATTAGCTCAAGAAAGATGTAAGGGGCAGCTTACGAAGTCCAATTGCCACCACGTAAGAAGCGGCCACTATCAACGTTACCCTTCCATCAGCTCTCGTCCATACTTATCGGTCGTCTCAGCACTTCAATAGGGTTGAAGGCATGATCAAGGAGATACGTACCGCTGGGTAGGATTTATACGTAGTGCATCAACTACAGCCCGTCTCGGGATATAATGTAATCCCTCGAGGTTGATGTCGATAGGGGGTGGGGTAGGGGCCATGGTTTGAGATCGTGTGTTCGTGTGAGAGCGGGATAGGTGACTCTGTAAGATAGTATCGCTATGTATGATAAGTGGGTGAGTAGTGACGATGGGATGACAAGATGAATAGAGATAGTTAGTAATATCCGATCGAAAGGGAGTCATCAATCAACGTTGAATGATTTTCTACTAAACACATTGCCAAGAACAATCAGTGTGTGTATATCTCATGAAAGACCGACCCCAAGAATATATGCATATACACAACCCTAAACCTCATCAGGAGCAAGCATAACTATATATCAGCACAGCTTACATGGCACTGAAATACTTACGTTCAGGTCGGACACGCTTATCGAATTCTTCTGCTGATAGCAAGCCTGATTCAAGGGTTGATTCCTTCAACCTAACCTTTAGCTCCCGACGACACCGGATGTTATAGTGAACTTACGTGATACCCTTCTTGTGTGCGTTCTTTGCAATGGCAGCGACGTCGTCGTAACCAAGAACAGAGTTTAGGCAAGTAGCACTACAATCAGCTCTTCCATTCTACCACTTTTTCAAAAAAGGGAGAACTCACAGCATAAGAGATTCATTCATGATCTTCTTGATCTTTTCCTCGTTGGCCTTGATTCCGACAACACAGTGTTCGGTGAAACTCCTAGCTCCATCGGCCAAGATAGTGATTGATTGTAACAAGTTTTTAATCATGACTGGCTTGAAGACGTTCAACTCGAATTGACCGTATGAACCAGCGACAGTGATGGCAGTGTGGTTACCCATGACCTGGCATGCAACCATGGTAAGGGCTTCACATTGGGTTGGGTTGACCCTGGCGTCAGCTATATATTGAAAGCCCGTCAGGGCGACCGGCCATAGGCAGGAGAACGAAAGGGCTCCAAGAATGACATAAATATGGTGGAAAAAGGAAGAGGGACTCACTTTCCAGGCATGATGGACGATCCTGGCTCATTCTCTGGCAACTCCAATTCTCCAAGACCACATCGAGGTCCGGATCCGAGGTATCGGATATCATTGGCAATCTTCATGAATGACACAGCGATAGTGTTGAGCGCACCGGAAGCTTCAACAATAGCGTCGTGAGCTGCTAGGGCTTCAAACTGGTTGTCAGTCTTTCATCCCTGTGTATCTTGTTTAAAGAGTGAGCATACCTTGTTTGGGGCAGTGATGAATTTGTGTCCAGTGATCTTGGAAATTTCATCAGCAACCTTGACGTCGAATCCAGCTTTGGTGTTTAATCCCTTCTCATCAGCTGCTTTCCTGTTCTTACGACAAAGTCAATGGGTGAGACGTACAGTACCAACGGCAGTTCCTCCCTGAGCAAGCATGGACAAATGTTCCAAAGTACTCTTTGCCCTTACAATACTCCTATCCAACTGACAGACGTAACCACTGAATTCCTGTCCCAATGTCAAGGGGGTCGCATCTTGTAAATGGGTTCGACCGATTTTAACAATATGTTCGAAGGATGCTCTCTTTGCTTCCATTGCATCTCTTAATTCGGTAAGAGCGGGAATGAGGGATTCGTTGATTTCACATACTGCCGCAATGTGCATAGCGGTAGGGAAACTGTCGTCAGCGTGTTCCTTTAGACAATGAGGGCGAAGAAGAATCTCCCTGAAGAGAGCTATGACTTACGAGTCATTAGAGGACTGAGACATGTTGACATGATCATTAGGATGAACAGGTTTCTTTGATCCCATCTCTCCACCCATCATCTCAATAGCCCGATTACTGATAACCTCATTAACGTTCATATTAGTCTGAGTTCCAGATCCAGTTTGGAAAACGACCAATGGGAATTCCTCCATTCCAAGTTTACCAGAGATAACTTCGTCCGCTGCTTTTCGGATATGATCAGCGACTTTTGGGTCTAGGCCATATGTCTCGTTGATAGTTGCTGCTGCCTTTTTGAGGACTCCGAATGCTTTGATGAGGGGTTGGGGCATTCGTTCGGCTACTCCTCCTGCATTGTCAGCGATCGCCAACTCAGTGGCAGCTGACGAGTGTGCAGTCAAACTGCCTTGACAGATATGCAGGCATACTGCGTACGGTAGAGGAACAAGCACTAACCAATTTTGAAGTTTCCCCTCGACCTCTCAGTCTGAGCACCCCAATAATGTTCTCCAGGAACCTCAAGAGGTCCAAAAGTATCCTTCTCAGTTCTAGTTTTAGCCATGTTGACAGAAGTGACACCGAAAGCTCGTCGCGCAATGATGGAAGTAGTAGGTTGAATCTGTCGTCGAGCAAGCTACGGGTAATCAGAGCCGGTCCATCTCTATACTATTCTGCACTCACGCTTGATGCCGATCTAATGATTGATGTTCGGGGGATCATGAGTTTAGCTTGCTCCGGGGCTATTACTAGTGATAGGTACTAGTACTTTGAGTAGACTGACTGAACTGACTGAGTTACCTGACTTTACTTTCTACTGGGCCCCTATAAACGATGTCACTTTAAGCGGGTATATTCGGCCGGGGAATTTCGGGAACAGAGGGGGGATGATATTAGGCACGAGGACGCGACGCGACTTCTTTTGGTCATTCATCACTCTCATATTACTAGTGCTTGTGCCTTGTGCTTGTGCTGTGCTTGTCGAGATGTCGAGGTGAGTGAATGTGCGTAAGTCTAGAGGGATGAGCTAATGATAGGCAACCAGTAACATATGGTCGAGCTCGACCTACCCAATCCTCCTCGAGCCTTATATTCGACCTCACCCCGCCCTCATCCCCTCTAATCACACCACACGCATCATCAGACGATATCGACGCTCCTCGATTTAACTCAACCGATAAGGAGAATATCTCACCTGTCAAAGCCAGACAACCGACGCAAGTGACTCTGGGCAATTTCTTCAACCTACCTCCAACACACAAGAAACGACCTCTTACAAGCGCGAAATCCGATACAAAGATCATCAAGAAACCGAAAGAAGACGATCGATTCCGACAAATGCATTTAACTCATTTACCTTTATTACACACCTGCCCCCAATGCCAGATGTCTTATATACGGGGAGGAGACGATGAGGGCACTCACGAGAAACACCATGCCAGAGTAACAAGGGGTATAATCTGGGACGGACTAGGTCGAGGGAAGAGGGTAAAGTCTAAAGTGGCTGAGGACAAAGGGTGGAGAGTTATCAAAGATAACGTGCCATTTGGAGGAAAAGGGCGGGGAAGGGTGATAGGAGCGAATGGATCATTTGGTGGTTCAAAGGTACGTACCCCCGCATCCAATGTCAAATGTCGCAGGGACTGATTGCAGTTGGACGATATCCTTAAAACGATAGATACAGTCCTTTCATCACCACCACTCCCACCGGCGATCCTAGATCAATGCAAGATCTTCCTATTTACGACAACTTCTCCACCACCTGGTCGACTCAAGGGTACTCAGAAAGGCACACCAAAAGAACGAGTGGTCTCAGTGGTCGTCTCCCAACCAATAAAATGGGCTATGAGAGTCTTGAAGCCAAACGAGGAGAAAGGCGGTCAAGTAGTAGATTCAGGAGAAGGGGTTCTCTGCGAGTACGTCCAGTCCTAGACTCTACATACTTCTATAATTATAAAACTAACGAAATAGATCAACACCCTTACCAACACCTCTTGGGATTCACAGACTATTCACTATCCCAACCTACCGATCTATAGGTCTCGCCAAACTCCTTCTAGACGCCGCATGTGGGAATACTGTGACTGGAACATCATTTGATCCTAGAAAGGGAGAAGTCGCTTTTTCACAACCTACAAATAGTGGACGGATTACAATGGAGAAATGGGGTGGGGGAGATGTTAGGGTTTTTGTGGATGATGAGTCTCAGCTATAGGCCAGGCCGCCAGGACGTCGGGTCGCCAGATCTTGGGCCGGCAGGCCGCCAATTCCCCGGTCGTTGGGTCATCAGACCGCTAGGTCACCTGCAACGGGGACACTACTTGAAATCAGAGGGAGCGAGGGATAAAGGAGGACTTGTATAATAAGAGGAGTTCATTGCTCCGATGAAGAGGAAGGACCGCTTCTGGCCCAGTACGCGCGTGTTATACCAACGATTGTAGATAACGATCTTTTCGTACCCACATATGTTACCAAACAGAAATTGTATTATTCATTACATGCCATGCCATATATGCGTCTAGCCTAATAGTAGCGATCTTCTACCATCTGTTCATTCCGAGTTTGAAGCTTCATTTGTCCTACTTCTTCTCACCCTTTGCCTCTACACACATCAGCTTGAATACCACAAAGGCGGAAGCGGACGTACCTCTCCTCGTTGCGTCTTCTAGTAATGTCGTATCTACATTCCTAGCTGCCATTTTAACGTATCGAACTACTGATCCACGGATAAAACAGTTCTTTACTGCCATCTGATGATCAGCCTCATCCTATCTCCCTCCTCTTTTATCTCTTAGATTCTACCCCACTTAGGCCCTCTACTTTGTTCCTCAGGGGAAGCTCCCGGCTCTGACATTCCGGCGAGCAATGCTAGGTTGATCCTAACCCACTCTTACTCTCGTCCACGCGCATAACGACCAGACTGACGAGAAGGAGGAACGTACCATATGAGGATGTCTCTCGGGATCATCAACTTGAATACCATCTAAACGGATATTTAAGAATCTATCATTAGCGATAGCCCTCTGACGGGCGGCCGACTAGAGCAGAGAGGTTCTCCCGGACTGTAGGCCCTGAGATGTTTGGAGTATGAACTTACTGATCAACAGATTTTAATGTTCCCGTTATACTTAGATCATTCTTGAGTTCTACAGTGATGACTTGATCCGTTAAGGTTTTGAAGAATCTGTCTATTAGTCCCTCATCCTAATTCGCCCGCTCGCTACTCCACCCGTAGTCCTCGGGGGAGTTTAAACGTACGAGAAGAATAACTTGATCATTAGCTGACTCCTAATGCATGTTTAGAAAATGCTTACCATCCTGAGCGTGACTGAGACTGTTACAGCTACAAGAATAGGATTGATTGATCGTCTACCATCCTTAGAGGTGCACTTTAATAAGTTTCACAAACTCAATGCGGGGCACATTCCTGAATTTCAGATCAACTCACTCATTCACTCACTCGAACGCCTATATACGAGATTCATAACCACGACAAGCGTGACCGATCATGGCGACGATAGAGCAGGGACAAGCAGGTCCTTCGACCATTCCACTATACCTCATCAATGGTGTAGCTACAATCTGGGATGCTCAAAGTATGTCCACCTTCATTATCGCGACTCAGTTCTGTCATCTCTCTCCTCTCGTGTCTCGCGCACATCAAATACGAGAGAGAAGAGGTGGACGAAATCATCAGGCTCTTTATTAGGATAGAGCTGACAAGCAGCGGCCGCTACATTACATTGTCAACATGATATCTCTGGTCTCCGAGTAGGGACATTACCAGGTGTATCTCAACAAAATGGTTTCCTAGGTCTACCAATGACTTTAATGCAAGAAGAGACTGCCCACTTGGTCAGATCTGGTAAGTATTCTCTTTTCCTTCCATCTAATTCCACTCCCAACTCCGTTGTTCTCAGTCAGCTCGGAGATGACCAGAAAACAGAACTGATATATAGGTATCTGCCACCTAGTCCCCGTCTCACCTACACCAACAATCCCATCCCCCGACCAGGTCGAACATCAGAAGAACCTCAGGATCGCCAGAACACAAAATCTAGAGAGGATAGCAAGGGAAGAAGCAGAGAGGAGTGCTATAGCAGCTAAAGAGATGTTTGCAAAAGCAGGGGATAAAGCTAAAGCAAAGAGGGAAGAAAGGGCTAGAGCTAAAGCTGCCAAGAAGGGAGTACCAGCAGGAGGGGACGAGTTGTTCACGCCAGATCCTACGGAACGTGAAGCAGAGGCATCAAGCTCGAAGTCGAAGTCGAAGTTGGATACGACAACATCAACAGCGAAAGGGAAACAACAACCATCACCAGGATATTTCCATACAGTCCCATCTCTACCTTTCGAGCTTCCCACAGCTACATCTACATCAATCGCAAAGGGAAAACCAATATCGAAAATCCCAAATCCCCTCTTCCCATACCCTGGCACAGCACAACAAACCGCAAACCTCCAAACATTCCAATCCCTATCCTCACTTCAATACCGAATGGGTTTAGGTCCAAGATTCGGAGGTGAATATTTAATCTACCCAGGTGATTATTTAAGGTACCATGCTCATTTCACATCGCAAGTTGTCAGGGAGGATGAGTATATTAAACCTATGGAAATTGTTGCTTGGGGACGATTGGGGACTGGGACTAAGAAGGCTGGATTGATTTGTTGTGTCAAGAACGAATGCAGTGAGCTCGCCGAGCCCGGCCAAGGACGCAGTGAGCTCGACGATTTGGGCGGGGAGCGCAGTGGGAGCACTAGAAAGCCAGCCGGCGAGGGTGAGGGCGATCACGAGGTGACGGACAATGGGGAGAAGGGTGGGGTAGAGTTTTATAGTTTGGAATGGGCCAACTTTGGATAGGAGAGTTCACTTGATACAATATGTAAAATATCACTTGCTCCTTCCTCGTCAACGACCGCATAGTCCAGTCTTCCTGGTTCAGCGTCATATTCGAGCTCAACACAGACACAGACAAGAATCTCTCAGCAGCAATAGCGGATCTCTCTTGAGTGCAGTGAGGAGAAAAACACAAAACAGTGCATGCGATATAATAGATGAGAATCAAGTGACCGGTATATACATGATATGAAACGTTGAGAATTGAAGCAGTCGGTAGGTGGATCGAGATAGAACATGCAGAATCATGGCTCGTTGAAATAAGGATGTTGAAGTGCTCGTTTCGCTGTATGTCAGCTTTGTTGCGTATCCCCGTCTCTATCCCATCACATTCCAGTCTTCCGCTCCTTGGAACACGATCATCGTTCCTCAGTTCCCCAATCCATGGACCGGAGACGGACGAAGGTGACCATGAAGGAGAAAGAGGGAGAGAGACGACAACTTACCAGACATCCGATGAGCAGGATCATAAATCAACATTGAAGTCAACAGTTCCAAACCATCCGCATCCAATCCTCTAATATGCGATGGGAGGGGTACCCCCGCCCATTGGGGGAAAGTGGTTTTGTAATCTGGTAAAGAGGTGACTCCAGGCCAATTATCTTCGTCGGGTGTACCGAGTATTCTACATCGTCAGCACACGAGACGAAGCCAAATGACAAATGTATATTATGATAGAGTGGTATTTCGCGCCATGATCACATGCGGTCTGGGATGGGGAGAGGGACCCTGCTAACGCAGGGGATGTTGTAGACGTACCTGAAGATCTTGAAAATCTCATCAATCTCTGAATCCCCAGGAAACAACGGTTGTTTCATAGCCATCTCTGCGAAAATACATCCCACACTCCACATATCAATAGCAGTTGAATAATGTCTTGAACCCAGTAAAACTTCTGGGGCACGATACCAGAGGGTAACGACCTGGCGTTAGCTCCTCCTTTCCTCTTACCTCTATCAACAGCAAAGATGAGGAATAGACAGGTACTGACTTCGTGGGTGTAGGTTCTTAGTGGAATACCAAATGCTCGAGCAAGACCGAAATCTGATATCAGCTCTTTTCTATGATGATTGGCAGGCATGGAAAAGATGAACAAGAGTGGACTTACCGGCAATCTTTAGATTATTCTGATTATTGATCAAGAGATTCTGGGGTTTTAGATCACGATGTAGTACACGATGCGCGTGACAGTAATATAACCCTTTTAATAGTTGGAGATTGAATCTCTGTATAATCAGCTTAACTCATCGAGCGCAGCGAGATGGAGGGACCGCATGGACTGGAGAAGCAGGATTGCAACAGGCGAGGGGTGGAGAGAGGTAAAGGGAGAGGTAGATGATGACTGGAGTCGCCCTGACGGGCTGAGAGTGACTTACCTTGACAATGCCAGGTGCCAAACCTTCTTTACCTCCGTGTGTATCCATGTATTTCTTTAGATCACAATCTAGGAACTCAAATACTAGGTACAGTTTTGAATCGGAATGCACGATATCGAGTAGTCTATCATCAGCGACCGAGCGAAACGAGGGTTTGATGGAAGTAGTAGGCTCAAGAAGATTCTCTTAAGTCTACTGTGACATGGCTCGGTACCATCACCTGTTATAGGAGGGTAGATGAAGGGGAAGGAAGAGGAGGAAGGTAGACTCACTTGACGATATTATCATCTTTACTCAATTCCTTCAATAAACTAATCTCTCTAATACTGGTACTGGGTACACCCTCATCTTCAGCTTCTAATCGGATTTTCTTGAGTGCAACAAAGTCGTTTGTACGGATATCTTTCGCTTTGTAGACTACTCCGTATGTTCCTGTAGATTGTCAGCCCAGCTGATGTATAATAGAGGGTCGCGTTCAAGTGGATAGAAATGGATAATCTTACCTTCTCCTACTTTCTCCAACTTTGTGTAATTCTCCAATGAAGCCATGATCGTTGCTTCCTTTCAAAGGAGTATGACGAGTCGAAGGATGGCTGAAATATGATCGTGACAAGATAGACTGTTCAATGTATGGAAGTATGGTAGAGTATAAGGTATACAATACGGAATAGACAGTCCTGTTCTCTTGATGGGTTGGTTGATTTCTGGTCGCGTCGCGTTCAGCTAAGATACCTTTAAAGGCTACACCACTGCAGTACGGAAGTATTTACACGTGAGTACCTCTTGATACCGTGGGAAGATTAATACAAGTGGAGGTGGTCCTTTATGTACCTGTCTGTGCACACACCCTAGAACAAGAATTCCAGTCATCTCCAGTGTCAACTCAACATCAAGGCGCACGTTGGATATTATTGAAATGTCGGCCTATATCCCACCCTCCAAAAGACCTGGCTTTCAACCTAAACCGAACGATATACCCCCTTGGTCCCGTGAAACTTCTAAGCCAAAAGTCAAAACTATAGAAGACCATCTCCAGCAAGTCTCATCAATTTTCAGTACAGTTCAACAAGGTACATTCAATTACTTCTCCTACCCTCATACCGGTACATATGCGGAAGAACAAGGTTTGGAACATGCTCCGAAAAAGGAAAAGAAGATATACCCTCATCATCCCTTAAGTCATTTAATCGCGTATATTATGCTTTTCCCCCGAGCTCAGCCTTTGTGGGAATCAGGAGGAGAAGTATGGTCGCACACAGGCTCCGAGGTTATTGTTGATGATTGGAAGCGGGATAAAGTGAATTTCGGCAGGCCAATCCCAATATTTCAAGGAGGGTCAAGTAAACAGGATCGATTTACTTTTATTGGATGGTGGTATGTCAAGTTCTCCAACTTCATGGGTCTCGCTAATGGAACAGGCAGATGAATGCTTTGAGGGAAGTAGAACCCGAGTCGCCTGAGTTGGTGGATCTTTTGGAAACGAAAGAACGATCAAGAAGTCGGTCCCTCCTCAATATCAGAAGGGTTTAGCTGATGAAGGTAGCTTATTCGGGCGGTAGAACGAAAGAAGCATGGGTCGCTTCCCTCAGAGAAAAATGGGTCAAGACTCGCTTTACACCCGTCACAGATTCTCACGAAAGGTACAGCGAGTTGGCAGATCCAACAACCTTGGGCGTTGGGGAAGGAGCGAAGTTGGTCTTGAGCGTTGGGGGTTTTGAAGAGGAACTGAAAGTATTACAGGGGCTTGCAGCTAAGAAGAAGGATAAGAGTGCTGTGGCGGAGTCTGAGACTGAGGTGGAGGCGAGTGGTCAATTGGATCCAAAGGGAGAGAGTGAGGCATGACCTACAAGTGTAAACGTGACGACATAATGAACTCATTTAGCATAGCGATACATCGTTTGTATATACAGTAAGAATATGTACAAGCATCTAGCTTTGTACACTATCACCTCACGTATAGCTCCTTGCACCCTCGCTGTGCGGTACTGGAACAAGGGCACGCCCTGTATAATCCTCTCTACTCGTCAAGATTAAAATTCATCAGCTCGTAGCCCTTTTCGCATCCTGCACAGTCAGTACATCAATCTCACCGGTCTTCTTTATCTCACTTGTATTCTGCTCATCAGCTCCACCCAAGGAACACAAAGGTCACTCACTATAAGGAACGCCAGCTTTCAACCTTTCCTCAGGACTCCTTGGAACACCATGCCCAACCCTCGCCTTTCCTTTAACACTCTCCTTCAACTCCTTCAAATTCACAGACTCCTCTTCCTCATCTGCCAATCGATTAGGAGTAGATCGAGGTGGTCTAGCATCTCCAGCAGACATGGGTACTTGATCATCCGCAGGTGGGAGAGTTGTAGATGGTCCTTCACCTTCTGCGTGAGCGTGTTCTGCTAGTGGATCTTGTGCTTCGTGGTCGGCTCCTAGGTCGGCTTCTTCGGGGAGTCCTTCGAATTCACGTTCACGAGCGTCTTCTTCATCTTCAATGTGTTGGTGGTCTGCCCGTTAGTCCACAGCTCAAGTGTATGAGTGTCGGCGTTCGCAATATGCAAGAGGTGGAGATTGAGGCCGTATGAGTCCCCTGGTAACAGAGGTGGAAGGAAGGATGGAGGTACTAACGTCTGAAATGTTCGATATCTAGCCTGTCAGCTTGAACACTGTAACGAATTAGAGTCGCTTACCCTCAGGATGAGTATAAGCCTCATCAGTCTGAGTTTCTGGAGTAGAATGATACAGCTATCTCATCAGCATATCGCGAACCACAAAAGTAATAAAGAATACCTCTTCATGATGTAAGAAACTGGTCATTAGCTACTCGTGATGGATAGCTGGAACAAAGAGCTTACTATTCCGATTCTTCATCGTAATGATCTATCATCAGCATTGCATACCTTCCATCGCACGATCTAGACAGATCATGGACTCACGACCTAGATCCTTGTATCCTTCGAAAGATGGTAGACCCTCCATTCCACCAGCTACAAATTCGGCTTCACTGATTTTTCCTATTTGTCAGTCCACTCCATAATTCATCCATCTCTCATCCCTTCCCAAAAGTCCTCGAATCCCGCACCGACTCTTCATGACCATAGAGTCCCATTCGAGCTTCCCCCACTTCACTCAACCTAAAGGTCTCAAGACTCACCATCCTTATTCGCATCCAATTTCTCCAGAACCTTCTTAACGACCACGTCAGCCCTCGAATCCACATGATCAGCAGGCATTTTGCCTTTTACTGAATGGTGGTGTAATCCATAAACAGCTTGAATTTCCGCTTCATCCCATGATCCATCGGAATTTAAATCGTGGAGTGCGAAGAAAGAGTTCAGGTCGAAGGAATCTATGTGATGTTCTGTGTGCATCTGTTATGAGCTCCTTATCGAACCTTTATCCAAGACGGGTTAGTGAGAAGGGCGAGGGGAAGAGTAGAGATAAGTGGGGAGTAGAGGAGAAGACGTACATGACGTTCAGCATATGACATTCCGATATCTTCGTCTGATAAATCGAATGAATGATCTCCGTGCGCTTTCACCAGCGTAAGGAGAAAAAGAAGTGATGTCGTCGAGCGCATTCTGTCTGTCGTGTTGTGTCTTCCGTGTCTTTGGAGTAAGAGTAGGGGACGATAGTATGGAGCAGGGCGGTCAATGCGAACAATGATGATCCTATTCACGCGTCCACTTTCCCACGCTATCCCGACACGTCAAAGACTGGAGTACCTTTACGCGCCCGACATTTCCGGGTATCTAGATTTGTGTATATGCAACCTTTCAACTCATTTCACCTTGCTCCCAATCTACGGACTACTTTGGGATCTGCGAAACTCATTGCTCGGAACGTATGAGACCGTCTGCCAGCCGGAAGATCGACATTGCAACAGAGGGACGATAATCTCGCCAAAGCCCTGCACCTGCTTGTTCAGGTCCAGCATATTCCCATGTCTGCGGGGAAGACATGGTATCGGAAGTACTCGTACAACAGGATCACAAGGCTGATTGTGGGCCTGATCACGCTCTTTGTAGGACGGTACTGACTCTCCCCAATATTCATGGGCGGTATACGCATGTACTCGCCGGGGGATTCTTACAGGATCAGTGTGGATCAAGGATTCGGGGCAAGAGTACGTCGAATTCGATCCATTTGAGCTGCCTAAGTTGCTTCGCGCTAGGCAAGACCCGATGGCTGGGGAGGACATTGTACTGCCAGGCTACAGACCATATCAGGGGCCTGCATCGCGTCTCGAATGGGACAGATACCACCAAAGGCTGTATGATGCAAATGCACGGGTGATGAAGAATCTCCTCCAGCATACCCGGCTGCGCGAGTTCGTGCAATCGGGAGGAGTAAGAGCTGAAGATGAGGTTACCATGGACAAAGGTCGAAGCGCAGGGGCATAAGTTGGCTTGCTGTTATGGTCAGATGTGTCCCACGCCTGGCGTGGTCTGTCACGTGACAATATGATGAAAGCAATGAACATGATGTACATAACGTATATGTTGCAAGTGTCGTAGATTGCCCATGAACAAACCTCTTTAATTACAGAAATCTCCAAATCTTATGCAATCGCGCGACCATAGACGGTCAAGACGAGACACGCACCAGTCGCTCTCTTCTGGTACAACGCGCCTCCCTGCGCGTGATGGATTGCGTCTATCCAGCTTGAATAGGTTGATGGTCCATCCACGACCCATGGCGTTGGGTTGAGCCTCCACAAGATAAATGGAAGCAGTCTGTGCCAGCCTGGGACCACATGAGTTCCACTGGCGAGCCTCTTCAATGCCTTGCTCAAGCGGACGATCAGGTGCTCAACGCGTAATCCCTGCTTCTGCATGACTTCGTGACGGATGTAGATATTCGAAATCGCCAAGCTTTGTGACGTCCGTGATCAACTTGACCTCTGGATAAAAGCCAACCTGACTACTTTCCCACAGTTATCAAGTCGCGTTTGGCACCTCCACCTGTAGAGTCCGATCATCCCCTTGCGATAATATATAATATCGTGATAATACACCTATGTCAGAAGAGGAGGATACTGATACGAAACTAGCTATACTATCGTCACTCCTCGAACCAGCTTCTTACCCACTCGAAGAGTTACTCGATGCTCTACAGGAGTCGCATGGGGATGTAGGGAAAGCCGCAGAGGAGTTGTTGTTGCCAAGAGTCAGAGGCGCAGGGAAGCGGAAAGCTGGGACTAGTCTGGAATCATGGCTTGGAAAGAAGAGGGCTCCGATATGTCCCTCTGGAAAGGTGGATACGGCAGCGAGTATCAAGACGGACTTGAATCAAATAAAAAGGGAAGGAGTCAACCTCCTAGATCACCTCAAGCAACCTACGTCGGAACGGACCAAGGCCATCCCTCGACCTCCTGTCCACCTCCCTAATCAATCCGCCATTGATTCACATGATATCCCCCTCTCCATTCTCAAGTCCCCCTTGTCACCATCATTCGCCTCAGCACTCTACCTAGCAATGATGGAGGAATCGGAAACTTGGGAAAGAAATCGTTTCTACTTGGCAGGTAAATGGGTAGAAAGTCCTCATACGGTCTGTCATTATTCGAGGAATCCGGCTGCTACTGGTACCACCGAGGCCGTGGAAAAAGGGGAGGAGGTTCTTGATGGAAAGGAAGGAAAGAAGGCGACTTATATGTGGTCAGGCCAGGAGATTGCTGCTTCGAGAGTGAGTCCACTGACGCAAAGGCCGGAGGTCGGACTATCAGGCGTTTAAGGCTCGCCGTTGATCATCAAGTGGCTGGAAGTGAACGCGGTGCTGGGGACTTCGTGCAGTAGGAGCTGATCATAGCTCTACCCAACACTCCTGAGGGAAGCAGCAGAAATGATCGAACCGGTAGTAAACTCCGCCATCCGGAATAGGAGGAGATACCCTTACGAATGGGCTGGTGATTGGGAAGCGTCAGTATGTGGTGCGAACCGCTATGATGGCGCGGGAAGTGGGGTGGGGTGGCATGCCGATCAATTGACCTGTATGTCCTCCTTCCCTCTCTCGTTCCGTTCCTCCAATATTCACTCCCGCTTTCTCTCTTTCCTCCAGCCTTGCGACTCAGTCTACTAATGCAGACTCGGGATTTGAAAGCTAATGAAAGACCTCGGACCATATACGACAATCGCATCCCTCTCCCTCGGCACCCCAAGAGCGTTCAGACTCCGCCAAACAGATCCCATCGATCCCCCGAAAATCCCAACTCGCACATATGAAGTGAATCTAGGACACAATAGTTTAGTCACGATGAATGCGGGATGCCAGGAGAGGTACAAACATACGTGAGCTCCATCCCTCTTCTTCCCAATATCGATCTCACGGATAGGGTACCCACGGCCAAAGCTTTGGATCTATTCAGACCGGGATACGATATCGACCAGAATGCAATTGCTGTGGAAGATCAGAAACCATATACTGCCCGAATCAATATTACCTTCAGGTTCTATAGGCCTGGTGAGTTGACTTTCATTACACAACTTAGCTCAGCTGATGATAGATTTCCACCCGACCCCGGACACTGGCTTGACACCACGGCAGGGGACTCCTTATTGTAAATGCGGTATTCCAACGTATGTTATCTAGACTCGTGACTTCCCTACATTGCCCAATACTGATGAATAGGCTACTTCGTGCGGACCAGAAAGCAAAAGCCCGCTCGAATATGAATATATCCCCTCGCAAAAATGGCCAACCGGAA
>Ga0265780_10004849_pt1 | contig 17204 bp, 20 predicted proteins | sample P1T30metagenome_FD_192432 | JGI IMG/M metagenome (GOLD analysis project Ga0265780, IMG submission 192432) | Plant litter microbial communities from East Loma Ridge, Irvine, California - P1 T30 | ecosystem: Environmental > Terrestrial > Plant litter > Unclassified | place: USA: California...
TGATGTTGTCTTGGAACGGCTTGCTGTCGTTGGACCATTCCCAGGCGCAGTTGGCAAGAGTCTCGAGACCGGCGATCAGTGAGAGGCAGGCGTCGCACTTGAATGTGCTGTTGCAGGTCTTACGGCATTCAGTGGGGCGGAGGTGGTAGCGGCAGGTCTCGACGGCGGTGACGTGCTTTTCGCCCTGTATTGTGTCAGTTGGAAGGCTTCAACGGCCAAGGAGAGCAGTTTTGACCTTCTCGAAGAGACTATTCTCAGTGCGGGTGATCTTGATGATCTCGGTCCAGACATCCTTCGCAGCAGTAGAGGATGGTGCGGACGCCTCTGGGTAGTCGCCAGGGGATATGAGGACGAAGTCGTCCATCTCTTCAATTTCGTCGGCGATATCCATAGGGCCCTTGTTACTGGCGCTATCGGCAGTCTCTGGAAATTTGGAAGAAGGCATATTCGTCGCGAGTGTGTATTTGTTGATATGATACTTTGTAAATTGGTTGTGGTGTGTTCCGGAACTAGGCCGCGAAGTTGTGATTCCGACGGTTTATATAGCACAAGAGGGGGAGATCACGGCTAAGGAATGCCATTCAACAAGTGGGTCTGGAAGAGGTCCGTGGACTTGAGGCTTTCTTCCAAAAGGAAAAGGGTACGGTGAATGTCTGCATCGCACTTCCTCGCAATGTGCAGATGACCAGATTAGGCACTCATTTGTACGATCATCCAGGCCACAGCGGAAGAACACCATCAAGCGTAATCGGAGAATATATGGCTGTGGGTATCTTTGTGGGCTCCAAGCTACAGCGATTGTTCGAACGCAAGCTGACCTCCAAGCAAAGGTAAAACTTGATCCAACACGCTTCTTCGACCGAGACAAACATCAAAACCAGATATCGAACATGACCAGTGCCAGGAAGCAAATGTTTGCCTTGGCCTGAAAGTCCCCTCGACCCTTCAGTCGTCTTCTTCAGTCCGGCCCTTCTTAGCAAACATCCCAGCCGCGCCCCTCCCCCACATCGTCACCTCCGCAGCAACCCGCATCAATTCCATCTTCTTCTCTTCATACTCCACTTTACCCTCATTCACCACAATCCACGCCTCCTCCGCCGCCAACAAAATCTGCATCTCACTTTTCCCCTCCACCCTCCCCAGCATAAGCCCCTCAGGCCCAAGCTTCAGCGCCCAAATCACCACCGAGATCTCAAACTCCTCGTCCCTAACGAGCTCACGCTCGAGGTTCATCCAGTCGTCTGTATCGAGTATGATGGAAAGACCGATCGAGAGACTGAGCTGGTGTTGCGGCGCTAGCATGTGCAAGTATTCCGCCACAAAAGAAGGTTTAGTAGGATTGTCGGAGAAGATCTCAGAGCAGATGCGTAGGGTGTCGAGGCCGTCGATGATTGCATTCGATGTCAAGCTAGGATGCGGTCTGGATTTTGTTTCGATGGCGAGGATTTTGGCGTAGTAGGCGATGATGTCTTGGTCGCTTTTGCCCTACGCAGAAGCGTTAGTATGCATGATCGAGTAATAAGGGGCGCTTGTATGCTTACTTCGATGGTTTTAGCAGTCTTGTCACGAATGAACACGTAGCTGCCATCAGGATGTCTCAGCGGAGTATCGTTGGGTAGGGCGACGACTTTCTTTCCGTCGACGAGCTGGGTGAAGTCTTCTTGGCTCTTAACATCGTCGTTCATGTGAGGTTTCTCTGGACGCGGCATGATGGTCACCCTTGTGATGAGAAAACTGTAGACTATGTATGTATCAGGTATTAGTGGGGTTGAGTTACTATGGGAGTAGAGAGCCCAGTGTTCTTCCTAGGCCGGCCATCACTGTGGTATATGACATGAAGTAGGTCAGTGCATGGGGCGCGATTCAATGCCAAGATGATGCGATATGCGGTACATTATTGAGCTTTCTCTTCCGTGAACTACCCTTTTGGACCATGATGTTAAGCTGTGCCTAAGTCCGTGCTCGTCACTGTAGGGAGCCAGCGAGGAACAATACGTGATAGACTACGCCCCACTCATACCTTCCGCTCCTCCTGTTATCTGCTATTCGTCTCGCATGCCGGGCTTTCTCCGCCACGATCCTCTGCTCAACCCTGCAAGATCAATCCCGTAGATCGAGCGTAGAAATAGTGACAACACAGTCTGTTTTCATCAGCAACTTGATGCGTGGTTATCGAATTTTGACTTACCTTCACGAATTCTGGCAGATCTTCTCCATCATCCTTGCCACTACTCCCTTCACCACCAGAAGTCTTTTCCTTCGTCACTTTCTTGACAAAATCCTTCCTCACACCACCGTTCTGTTCTTCCATTTGATCAGCTTCGTGTTTGGGGTCTAGATCGCCCTTCTCTTCACGCTCTGAAAGCTCACAGTCCGAACTCGAGCCTTCGGGGACAGAAGATTCGACATCGCTGTAGGAATGGTAGTCAGCTTCTACGAATACGTAGCTGTCTTCCATTTCTTGATCCTCGGCGACCTCTTCGTCCACGGTGACGATGTCCGTGTCGGGTAAAACTCCACAGGTGCCATCGCTGGGCTTGATGATGGCGCGATCTTTGTCACTGTTGTCGTTGCTACCGACATCTTGCTCGGTAGAAGACATGGCTTAGGTCGTGTATGGAAGGAGAGTCTGATTTGTTGGCGATCCCTGTGTAGTCTTGTGTGCCCGCGAGTTGGGGGACTGCGCTGCCGTTGAGTGACAGTGTGAGCACTTCCATGCTAGGGTAGCTGCGTATATATGCGCCTTGAGAGTTCTATACCAGATCGCGCCACTAAGGCGACATTCATTCCTCTTTCACTCATGTCAATGAGAAAGGCTGCTATCCGCATGGAAGCGACCCAAGCTTCATTATACAAACATTACATCAGCAGTTGCTTGTTCTTCGAAGGCAAATGGAGCCTGAATGAAGCAAGCGGGCGTTCGAGAAATGGCAGATATGGCGAGCCACTGACGATCATCGCATTACCAGTGAGACCAGAATAATACGACCGTCATGTGAATAGGAAAAACCAAGAGACCAAGAGACGAAGGACTCAGTCGTTATCGTTACTGATGGGGAGTGCACAAGATCATGTAGCGTGGGGGTCCATGGAGCCTCAGTAGGTTTGCGGCGTGCGATGTCGGAAAATGTTGATTGTAGATACTTCCTAACGATCATAACTTCGATACTGCGCCCTCCTCATATTCACTCAACTCTTTCTTATCGCAATCCCTAGGGCTTTCACCAAACTCCTTACCCTTGCGACATGACAGTTCTTCGGCAGTCTTCCACCTCCAGGCCGTATCTTTCTCCTCACCGTTGCCCTTACCACTTAGTACGTTGCACATGTATGAGCCGGCGACGGGGAGGAATCTGAGGGGATGATTAGCATTGCTTCCGTGAAATGAAGGGTAAAGTTACTTACTTGTACGAGTGAAAGCTACCGCCAAGGGCGAGATACAAGTTTGCGAGCCTTTCATGAGGGTGTCGACACATTAGCCAGTCTTCAGTGGGTGTAACAGCGTCGTAACAGATTCGCCATCGATCTGGTCGTTTGCTGCGTGTCCAATCTGGCATGGCGTTGTGCATGATCTGTGCACTCTCACGCTTCAGTCTCTCAGGCACGTCATTCTGGTTCCTTCGAGATGGCATAGTGATTTTATGACCGGAAGGGGTCGTAACCGTGTTGATGATTTCTGTCTTGATGTCGTTGATCTTCAGCGTTCGGTTCGGTTGCGAGGGTGGGATGATGTCGACCTCTCCGCCAATGACGATTACAGGTACTGTTTCGTCGATCATGCTCTGAGTGTCTTGTTCGTTCAGTGTATAGTAAGCAGAGACCCGTCCTACAGCGGTGATCTGGCGCTCGATGCGGTCTTGTTCCTGGATCTTCAAAGCATCCTCGATCGGCGACATCAAAGAGCTGGTCCATGCTCCTGCTGCCAACACGATCTTGTCGGCTTTCAGAATTTGACCATCTCTCAGCTTTACACCTGCTAGGCTGCGTTGGTCGGCGCTCAGCAATAACTCTTGCACGTCTCCAGTGACCCTCTTGACTCCTAGCTCCAATGCAACCTTCGTGAAGCTTTGTGTTGCTTTTTCCGCGTCGCACCAGCCGGCTTCGCGATTGAAGTAGCCCTTTCCATATTCTGCAGCCTTGATGCCTTTCGTTACAGCGTACTTGTCCAGCTCTTGCGGTTCTAGATCGCGCGTGTAGTCGCCCCCTCTCTCAACGAATGTTTTTCTAATCGCGTCGCCAAAAGTACCGTTCTTTTTGTCTAACACAACCCAACCGGTTTTGTGGAAATGCCCCTGTACTGCTATGCTCCAGAACCAAAAATGAATGGCTTCATTGGCAAGATTGCAGTAAAGATGTGACTCGTAGTCGGTACGAATAATGCGATTAGTGTCGATGGCTGCCGCTTGCTTTTGTTTTAGGGATGTATTGCTATCCCAACGGTCGACGATGGTAATCCGAGATGGATCTTTGTATTGTTTGCCCAAATGATAGGCAGTAGACGCGCCAAAGGTACCAGCGCCTATGATAAGTACTGTAGGCTCGCTGCTTGCCATATTGAACGAATAGTGATCAAAAGTCGTAAAGCTTTCAACGATGTCCAGGATGATGGTGAGGCTTCCTGGATGGTAGATGAGACTGCTTGCGCTAGTGCTGCGGGGTCTTTTGCGGATCCGATGCCCCAGCTTGCCCGAAAACGTGCATTGGCTCGCGCGATCGGGAAAGAACTCTGGATGCCCAAGTACACCGCGTTCTGAACATGACGTATCAACACAAACGCGGGCGCGCGTGGATGAGCCCTATTCTGTCTAAAGTTGCGCTGCTTTGACAAGTGACATTCTGCGAGCCGGAGAGCCCCGCTTGGGCTTTGGCTATGAACGCGGTCGATGCGGGATGCGCGAAGCTTGCTTGGAGACTGGCGTTCGCGTCGCGAGTAACGAGAGTGGCGGTAGGTGCAAGGACGACCGTCGCGAAGAAGGGTTACGCGTTGTACTTAGATGTCGCATCAATTGCATCGCCTCAAGGATGCATTTTGGTGGTTGATATCAGCTTTCCAAAGGATACGGCGCGAGGGCGTAGAGGGATGGCACATCATCCCGAGGTCCGTGGGAAGTCGCTAACTAGAGCTCGAGTGTCATCGCTCCTTCCGAATCAGCTCACTCCCAACACCAACCACTATCCATCACGGGCGTGCTTGTCAGTAGTAGCGGCGCATATCTCGCATATCAATGGAAGCAGTTCAACACGACCGGGCTTGTTCTCTACATGTTCAACCCGTTTGCTGCGACATTGTTACTTGATCGTGCTCCACGCTCTCCAACCAGTCCTCTCCTACATGCATGGGCCCCATTCACTCATCAACAGGTACTCATGACCCACGAAAAGTCCTTTCCGATAACACGCATGCGCTGCGATAACACGATAGGAGAGAAAGAGCTGGTGATGGCAAGAGACATGGAGTAAGCCAGGGGTTGACCGCATACCTGGACGGACTAGTCGGCTGCATCATCGGCAACGTGTCGAAGATATCAAACGTTCAGTTTGGAGGCCTTATTCGGTTCCAGTTCTGCCTATTCACTACCGGCGAAGGATTCACGGTGTGACACCTGTTCTTCCAACGTAGAGGCTGCTTGCGAGATGCATTTCCTGGAATGGTTAGCGCTGGCTGCCTCGGCTTACCTTCCTCGTCAGACTCGAAGTAGCTTTGGATACAAGTACGAACACAACGCAGAGCTATTACGCAGCAGAAGGCAAGACCTCAATTCAATATCACTGCTGGAACTGAACACAGAAGGCATCTGAGGAGCTTCAGTGACACCAAGTTTTCACGCGTCAATCTCAGATTCGCCACTGCACGATAGCACTTTAGTGGCTCCTTCGGCAAGCCCCACCATCGAGCGTAGATTGCAGATTCAGCAACTCTCAACCAACACCACGATGTCTCCCAAGGTTCATATCGTACGCCATGCGCAGGGAGAACACAACGCGACCGTATGTCCCAGATTGAGAAGAAGAACCTCGAAATCAATAGTACTGACTGGCGGCAGCGCAATTACAGCATTCGCGACGCTGTGCTGACGGAAAAAGGCAAAGAACAATGTCGCGCGCTTAGCTCGGCTTTTCAACATCATGAGGAAATAGACATAGTATTTGCGTCGCCGCTACGACGAACGATCCAGACCGCTTCACTGAGTTTTGGCCCCGTGCTCGCGCGGAAAGAGGTGCCGTTCGTGCTGTTGCCAGCCTTGCAAGAGGTCAGCAATATTGGATGTGATGTCGGAATGGCAGATACTGCAGATGATGTGCACGCATTCCTACCGAACCTATTCGCAGAGGGTGAGCTTGACTTTGACATCAGCAAAGTTGATGCATCAGCGGTGACAGCGGGCTGGAACTCCAAGGTTAGTCGATCTCCCGGTTTGACATCAGCATGCATGCTTACTAACGCCTCGCAGGAAGACTATTGGGCGTACGAGAAGCGCGCCATCTCGAAGCGCGCTTCTGATCTCAGGAACTGGCTGTACCAAAGGCCCGAAGCGCAGGTAAAGCTGCCGTTAGTTTCCTCTTAACAGCGGTTTGCTAATGGAACAGGTCCTGGTCGTCACTCATGGCGCATTTGCACACTTCCTCACCGAGGACTGGGAAGTCGAAGACCCCATGGTGGGCACAGCGTGGAAGAATTGTCGGTACATCTCTATATTTAGTCTGCAGTATGAGCTAACTTTCCTATAGGTGAACATCGCGTGTTTACCTTCACACCTGAATCGACGGCGGAAGACGCCCACGTGGGTGAGACTTGGGAAAGCAGGCGAAGCAGAGGTGCCCAAGAAGTCGAGAAGGACCCGCATGTAGTGGATGAGTTTCTCAAGACGGCGGCGTAGTTGAGTAGTAGTGTACAAAGGCCGCGGCCTCAGGTAGCTTCCGACAACGGCTGTGGCATGCCGTTCCGTCCGTTGTCCAAGAGCCGGAGGGTCCACGAATAGCCAATACCCGATGTGTTTACTGTAGTAACTTGCCCGAGTACAATTGCGCCCTTTGATCGACGGATTCTCCCTTCGCTCCTAATCTGGAGTACCACGGCTGTTCGGCAAGCGCGCCATGATGGCGCAACATCCCACGGTGCCCGGTGCCCCCTGAGGCTTTTGGGATCCTGGGGTAGATGGTAGCCGTGTCCAAGCAATCACATTCACCCCCCATATCATTGGGCGGCGCAAAGTTCGGCAATGCACTCCACAAAACCCTGGATCAAAGATAAGCCACGGTCACGCCGCGCCTGCTATGACCCTTCGAGCAGCCAAGCTGCAGTGCGGCCAGACCAAATCACCGAGCGGTGCGTCGTGCATTACCGCGCTGGGTGTAGTTGACGGGACGCATCGGAGCAGCCTTAGTCAGAGTTTTGCGCCCCGGTACCTGTTCGGTTAATCTATCAAGCCCCGCCGAGGCCCGGGATGGCGCGGCCCTAAAGGCTTGTCGCCGCCCCCATGCAGCCAAACCAGCCCTACGCGACGCCTCTGTCGTCGTCACCACCCAGTGCAGACGCTTATCCCCAGCTTACAGGTTGTCGCGTGAGCACCGCAGCTCTCTTATCTCCAGAACCGCATGCATGGTTCGCTCTGATGTCACCTAGCACGGATCCAGGCGATGTCACATCAAGCACGTCCCCAAACTCACCACTCAAACACGTAAAAAAGAGAAAATTTTACGTCAACTGCGACGCACCATGTGGACCGCGTCATTAACGACGCCACTAAAGGGCAACGCTTCTGGCTGCACGCACCAAGCTCTGGTACGATGCGAGCAATAGACCGAAGTTCGCTAAGGCCCTCGATAGCCAGCTTTCGGTCAACATCGGTCGCCCAGCATGCTGGGAGCGCGCGGGGGAAGGCCGCTTGGAACATTCTATTACACATGCAGAACATGCGGAGAGATAAGACGTGTTGATATAAGAAACAAGAGCAGCCGCTGGCCTTGAAAACGGTTATTCCTGCGTGCCGCTGCTAACTCACACTACCTTCTCACCGGTCCCACGGTACGTCACAGACAGTCGATATCACGCGCCGCCGTCTTCCCGATTCCGACGACTGGACCTGTGACCTACACTTCTACTGCTACTTTTGGGGTACCGGGCAAACTAGCTCGTCAGCAGGCGCCAAACACCAAAAAGTCGCGAGTGCCCTCCAGCTTCCGACTTGACCACGACTCCACCCCACCGTTATTTTTGAAAAATTCATATTTGCATTTTCCAAGATGCAGGAAGTACCGCACGCCCACGGGCTCACGACGGGCAACCCTGAGCCACAATACGCCTCCAACGGCGTCAACACTGGCGTTCCCGCGCGGCACTACGCTGCTGCACCGCCGACCTACCGTCTGGACGACCTTTCGTCTGAGGGAAAGAAGAGCGACCCCGAGCTCATGATGCCCGTCGACAAGACTGCCACCGTCCAGGAGGGATCAGAGAAGTTCCACCGTCTCGGCTGGAAGCAACTCACAGTCTGCCTGATTGTCGAAGCTATTGCGCTTGGTTCTCTCAGTATCCCTAGCGCGTTCGCTACTCTCGGAATGGTCCCCGGTGTCATCATGTGCGTTGGTCTTGGTCTCGTCGCAATCTACACATCCTACGTTGTCGGTCAGGTTAAGATGCGCTACCCGCATGTCAACCACTACTCGGATGCCGTCGAAATCATCTGGGGTAAATTCGGAAAGGAACTCACTGGTGTCATGTTCGCGCTCTTCCTCATCTTGCTGGTCGGATCGCACGCGCTTACCGGAACAATTGCCTTCATCAACATCATCGGAAACTACACCACCTGCGCGCTCGTATGGGGTGTAGTATCCATGATCATCTTGCTGGTTCTTGCTCTGCCACCCACGTTCCACGACTTTGCTTTCCTGGGCTACATCGACTTTATTAGTATCATCGCCGCCATCTTGCTCACCATCATCGCAACTGGTATCCAAGCGCACGATGCTCCTGGCGGATTGAGCGCAGTCAACTGGTCCGCGTGGCCTCAACCCGGAACGTCGTTCTACGAAGCTTTCCTGGCGACCACCAACATCATCTTCGCCTACTCCTTCGCCGTCTGCCAGTTCTCTTTCATGTCGGAGATGCACACCCCCAAGGACTACGTCAAGTCCATCTGGGCCCTCGGTCTGATCGAAATCTTCATCTACACCATGACCGGTGCTCTCATCTACGCTTTCGTTGGCCAGGAGGTCAAGTCGCCTGCTCTTCTCTCTGCCGGTAACACTGTCTCCCGCATTGCCTTCGGTATCGCCCTTCCCGTCATCTTCATCTCCGGATCCATTAACGGCACCGTCGTCTGCCGCTACATCATGGACCGCATCTTCCCCACTTCGCCCATCCGCTTCGTCAAGGACGTCAAGGGCTGGGGTGTCTGGGTCGGACTCATCACCGTCGTCACCGTCATCGGATGGATCATCGCCGAGGCCATTCCCTTCTTCAACGCCCTCCTCGGTCTCATCTCCTCCCTCTTCATCTCCGGATTCACATTCTACTGGCCCGCGCTCTTCTGGTTCCAGCTCGTCAAGGAGGGCAAGTGGAACGCAAACGCCAAGAACATCAGCTTGAGCATTCTCAACTCCATTGTCTTCGTCATTGGACTTGTTGTTCTCGGTGCCGGTACCTACGCGTCCGTCGAGGATATCATCACACAGTACAACTCCGGTGCTGTACGAAGTCCCTTCACGTGCTCTGCTCAGTCTTACGCATAGTTTGGGGATGACGAGAACATGTATATATACCAAGAAGCCCTTGTATAGGCGCTTCGCTTATTACGACTTATGAGTCTAGCATCAGCATAGCGATGTCAAATCAAATTTCACGTATTCAATCATCTTTTTTCATGTCCACAGTGTTTGCATCTCATTGATGCCATCCGGAAATGGATCTGCTCGACCTGCGCCACGCCACCCCACACAGGGGTAATACTGAACATCCACCTCCCAGAAGTCTACAATGCCTTCAAATATTGTCGACCTTTGAAATTTAGACTGATGTATACAGCAAGGCACCTCAAGACTTTCCTCCTCCTGCCCGAGGCGGCGCCGATATCTTGTTTACCCTGGCTAATAATGTGCGGAGTAGATTAGTGGGAAAGACACTATCTACAGAAGACGTCACAAGTAGGAAATCACCGAGAAGAATGATGCGCGCGCTTTTCCTTTCACTCCACTATACAAACAGCACTCCTTTGTGTCTTCACTCCAGGGCTTTCACGGTAGTGTTTGCGCACTAGTACGAATTGAGACTAGTGCCGCGGATGACGCAGCCCAGACGTGCTGCTGCGCACCTGCTCAGGTGATAAACTTTGGTACGTATACCTAGGAACCGCTCACCTCCGGAATACGCAACAGTCATTTCACTCACGGCCACAGTCGCAACCATTCATATCATGGAGGACATAAGATCTACGCTCTCTACACTTCGCCTTGCGTCGAACCTCACACACGCAATCGACGATATCATGCCGAAAAGACAACGCGATAGCGACGACGAATCTGCTCGGAATGACGGCGTTGGGCCGAAGAGGCAACACGGGAGTGAAGTCATTACACCTGAACCGCAGCCTTCCGACCTCATCGCCGCTCTCCACGAGTTCATACAAGAAGAGCGCAGGACCAACTTCTCGTTCTTGTCACAGCACAGCCACTGCCACAAGCATCAAAACGAGCTACTTGTAGTATCTCAGGCGGATGCCGACGATATCGAAGCGGTCCGTGCTATCGCTAGGCACGATACAAGTGTCCATAGTGATTGGTATACCTTCACCGAGCCGCTGAGGTCGGACGGCTACACCCGTACCGTTGCGATCGATATACCATCCACAATATGTGTTGTTGAAGACATGATCATCACCGAATTTGGCAGGATCAGGAAAACCAAGCGAAACGCAGCTGCATGGATCCGCGATACGTACTGCACTGCCGAAGAAGACATGTGGGCGATGAGGCTCCCGGAAGCGCAGTACGAGGAGCAGCGCTTGTGGTGGGAAGGTACAGGGCAAGCTTTCCGGCTGCTGGACTTACCTCTGGAGATGCGCGAAGCCATCTACCTACACGTCATCGGGCCAGTCGTTGTTCCGGATGTCGTTACACAGCATGGCGGCACGGAGAAGCTTGTGCTTGGATATGGCCTGTCGTACGATAATCCCGAGCGCGTAGGGCGCAATCGAGATCCTAATATACAGCGTCCCAATATGGAGATCATGCGCGTCAGTCGCCAGGTAAAGGATGAAGCCACCCAAGTCGCCAACCGCGATACTGTGAAGCGATTTACGACAATTCGTACGCGTGGGGACGGCATTGGGCCCGCCGCGCCACCTGAAAAGATCTGGCGCCAACTCAGGCGAATAGTAATTCCTTTTAACTTCCTGAAGAGGCTTCAACTCGAGATGTCTGCAACTGAGTTCTTGGCATTCGGGGGCATTTGTCCGCAACTGGGACAACCGCTTCAGAGGGGCGTTGTTCCAATTAATGTCATTTCTATGGCTGGGTTAGGAAACCTCGATATCATCGATTTTCGCTTCATTGGTCCTGAACATGAGCTTGCCAACTGCCCTTGGAAACCGCTTCATCCATGCCAAAAGAAGTGGATTGACATATTTTTTATCACCGCCTGGAATGGTCTTGTCGCTCTCAGGAATACAAAAGGAATCAAGTATACAATGAGCGGTTGCATCAAAGATTCTACGCGGAATTACTGGACGGGGCTACTGAACGACAAGCGCAATAACCATACTGCCACTATACGTAGTCTCGAACAGGGTCTTCAGACCACCATGACGAACAGTAAGTAGCCCTATAAAGGCATGTGGAATACGTACTGACTGACAATTAGATACCTCGCTTGCATGCGAATGCTCCAACCCATGTGTAGGCGGGCCACGCTTATTCCGGGTCCAGCCACACGAAATGAGGTTGATCGAGGGCATACAGGCGGAGCTGGACAAGGCGTACTGGGATTTCGAGGACTGAGGCGGGTTGTATTTGACATGGGGTTGCCGCATACCGAGGAGGACGCGCGGCCCATGAGTAGAGGATTAGCAATAATGAGCATTTATAACGCGCACACACCGATCACATTTCCGCTCCTATCAAAGTATGTTTTGTGTTGCGCGCATTTTCGTTGGTGACTGGTTGCCGGACAAGAGTCCACTGAAGATGGTGATGAGTTACGTCATGATCTAGCTAGCCTCTAGATGGTTAGCCGTCGGAACTGATCACGTGCCATTTTGGAACCCCCGGGGCCGCGGCGTGTCGCGAACACCTCCGCATGACTTTCGACGCATCCTCCGCTCGTCTCCTTCAATGGCTGAACTTGCGACCCGACATCCACCTCGACGCCGACATATTACGATTTTGTCGCATTACTCGACGCGCAAACGCGATGTAGTCGTTCTGCATCAATTTCATTCTGAACAGCGAGCGCCACACGAGGCTGCCCTGCACTTGTTCGCTGTGCCACGAGATGAATTCACATTGTTGTTTGAAGGCATATCTACACCATAGAGTGGCTCAGTCGTGATCGGGGCTGTGCGTAAGTCAATCGCACGCTCGGCAATCTATAGTGATGCTGTGAGAAGTACCGAGCTCATGAGATGCGGCGCAGCAAGTGTGCAACTTACATCTTCTAGCTTAGACGGACCTGCTCTGCCATAGTTTGGTTTAGAAGTAGGAAGTCACTGCTTTCTGCGATCTCTCAATCTCTCGGAAGATCTCTTCTAGGCTCGCCCGAACACCTTATCTTCTCAGCCTTGACGATGTGGGCGATAGCCTGGGCAAGATCTTCTATGCTTTCGCGGCTCTATCTATGGCATCTTCTAAGCTTGCCTCGTCGTATTCCAGCTTTTGGAATGCGACGCTGGTCTCCTTCAGAATGCTCGCATCGTCGCCCTGGCACATGCCAGTCAACGTTGGGGATGACGGAGCACTCAAAAATGCACAACGTAAAGCTCAGCAAAGGATGCAGTGCTCACTCCCTCCAACTTGTTTGCAATGGCATGTTTTATCCTGATTTTAGACGCGCCGAGGATCAACGAGCTCCACGTTGCAGCCTTGGGAAAGAGCTTAGCCTTCCTGGTTTAGTGCGGCGAGCAAACATGCTGCGGCGCAGCGTACGAAAGAGCTAGATAACGGTGTTCGGTTCGAGCACATGCGCGATGTGGCTTGTGTCCTCGTATCTTCGGCGAGACTTGCGTGTCATTCACCTTCTTCGAGCTGGGCTGGGCTTGTTCACGAGACCTTTCCACACTTCGCAGATCTCTTCGCGGTACCGCCGAAGCCATGAGGTAGAGGGGATGCTGCTTCAAATACTCGGAGAGAGTGGCGACTATCGGCACATCACATGGCTTGGGAGGCTGATCACATCCGTAGCTCAGACATTCTTCTGCACACTGTGGATGTAGAGCGCGGTCATTACTTTAGGTCCACAGCGCTTGCGATGTCAAAGAGGAAGCTAGAGCACGATCCCTCACCCATTCCTCAGCAGCGCTAGTATGCTCGTGACATCCCCTCCTTCTATCACACCATCTGATAGGGCAACCCGAAATTCAATACTCCAACTCACCCACAACGTTGACGCCGCCGATGCATGCATGCTTCTCGACCTTCCTCTGCATGTCATCCATTGGTCGTTCGGTCCGCATCCGTAGCACTTCCGTTCCCAAAACCAGGTTTCTCCAAGTCCGGTCTCGATCCTTGAATCGTGGTTCGTCCCGCGCGTGCAGCATGCGAGCTATATTGGTGGACCCTGACCGCTAATGATTGGACCGGCTGATTTCGTGCATGACTATGGCTTACACTGGCTTTCAGAACTTCCTCTTCGATGGAAAGATGGTATCCGGTGGGCATAAGATTGTTCGGTGGCTTGCGGACTTCAGCGAGAGTTAAGGAAGCGTTGATGAGTGTGGTTGGTTGCTGGCTCATGGAAAGATCTAGGCGTGTCTGCGATGTCGGCTTGTGGGTCATACGCCGGAAAGACTAGTAGAAGACAGGTAAACGGAAGGGCGGAGCATCCAAATGTGACAAGTTGGTGCGAAGGGGAGTGGTCGCTTGTAGGATGTGGAGGCGAAACCATAAGAGATGGACAATCAGAGCACCTAGAAAGGTATGTAAGGCACCCGCACCTGCTTCATATCCACCTCATCCATTAACAACTCAACACAGCTCCGACTCACATCCATCGCCCAGCATGTTGTTCTCTACTGCCGCTCTTCTTCTCCTCTCTTCAACCGCGCTCGCCGCACCGGCTACGCTTTTCCCCCGCGCTGCTCAGTGTGGCCAATACCAGTCTCAGTCATCCGGCCCATATACGCTCTACACCAATGGTTGGGGCTTCTCCTCCGGAACCGGCTCTCAGTGCTCTCAGATTGACAGCTATAGCAGCACAGCTGGCTTAGCTTGGTCAACAACATGGTCATGGTCTGGCACGCCCAACCAAGTTAAGAGCTACACGAACATCGAGACGGGCTTCACCAAGAAGCAGATCGGTAGCTATACGAGTATGCCGACTACGTGGAAGTGGAGTTATATCGGAACCGATTTGCGGGTTAATGGTATGCTACTTCCGCCCTTTCTCGTACACTCTATTCATTGCTGGGGACTGTAGGCTAATGTTGATGTGCTATGCCGTAGTGGCGTACGACACCTTCCTCGGCTCATCGGCCAGCGGAACCAATCTCTTCGAAGTCATGGTCTGGCTCGGCGTCTACGGCGGCGTATCACCTTTATCCGCGAACGGATACCCCTTCACACCCATCGCTACCGTTACTATTGGCGGTCAGATCTTCGATCTCGCATATGGTCTTAACGGCTCTGTCAAGGTATACAGCTTCGTTGCTCGTGGCGGCCGGGCGACGAACTTCAGCGCTGACTTGGTAAGTTGCATGAGTACGCGTTGTGAAGATGATAGAGAAACTAATGTGTCGATTCAGATTCTTTTCTTCCAGTACTTGTTGGCAAACTACGGCAGCAATGGTTTCACGAGTAGTCTGTATCTGCAGGTCGTGCAGGCAGGCACGGAGGTCTTCACTGGAAGCAACGCGAAGATGACTACGACGGCGTACTCTATCGCTATCAACTAAGCAATGAAGTTTCGCGCACCTCGTAGCACGTTACAGGACTAGCCCGAAAGCACTGTCTCAGTCGTTGACCTTGAGCAGTGGTTATCGGAATGTACTAGGCAAAGGAAGAAACGGGCAACGCGGATGTTATCACTCTCTGGGCCCTATCCCATCCAATCTGTTTATCGCTATCTATGTTTTCGACACTATAGTTTGCGGAACGACCGCATCACAAAACGAGTCTAGCCATTGAACTGATATGAGTTATGCAAATCCATTCGAATAGCTGATGTTTGTAACTGTATACATGTGAAACGGTAACCTACGACAAGAACGTGCCTTTACACAACTACGGCCTAAATAACCAAGCCATCATCCAGGCAGCACAATCAGACGATGCCCTCCCAAGCGAAAAAAACCTTTCGCGACCGACTATGTTCGCGGAAACGACCAACACATACTTCTACCGCCCATCAGAAGCCGCTGAAGCAAGACGACCAACCACGACAAACTCTGCGCGTCCCAGTCAGGGAAGCCCACAAGGCAGCTGGGTCGTACAGCCGATAGTATCCAGTTCAAAAAACCCACTTATCAACACTGCGGTTGTTCATGTTGGCCGCTTAATCAAGCTCAAGTGTTTGATATGTGGGCTGGCACCGCAACGAAAGCCCGTGACCGATCGACCAGAATTTTGTACGCAGTCACATGTCGCCGGTCGGTACATAGCAAGAGCGCAAGTATGTACGACCCCGACTTGCCAAGAAGGGTGGAATCCCGAGAAAGGTCGATCGGGGCGGCGACAGATGATGATACCCCAGGATCCGACCATCGCGTATCAAGCAAATGTACAATCTGAGAAATGCTTGCAACCCAATACGCTCACTACAAAGAGGTTATGCCTGTCCTCCTTTATCTATCCACCCAAAATTCGTCAAAGTGTTATACAAAGGGTCAAATCGTAACCCGTGACCCAATTGCGAAGACCCATCGCTGCCAGTATAAGCGCTTCCAAAACGCCGATTCGCTATGCCCATAAGCGTGCCCGTTGCGCCCGTCGTGCTCCTCATTTTGATTCCCAAGCCTCCAGGGCTGTGCGCCTCAGCCTCTCACGTCAATTTCACCAGGATATGCCAGCGCAACGGCCTCGCCCTCAAAGCCCGCGCCGATATTCAGGAGGTCGACTCTGGACCTCTCAGTATCGCTCTGAACTCTCGACCGAGGTTCCGCAGGGCCATAGTCATCCATGCGCGACGCATCGCATGAACCAACTACCGATCTCACAGACGAGGCCAGCTCATCGCCCATGACATCTTGCGCGCGATGATAACGCTGTCGCACCCAGTGGAAGTAAACGGCAAGCGCATCGCGATGACTCGGGATGCCGATGGAAGCGAGGGAGCGCCGGAACGGGAGCTTGACGGCGTAGGGATAGGCTAGGAACGGGTGGGTCAGCTAAGAGATCGAGAAATTTGGGAAATGCATCAGGGGATGGTGCGGATGTGTAGGTACGCTAGACCGAAAGAGGTATGGTGGGCTGAATCGAGGCGCAGCTCGCAGGTGGTGTCGGAGAAGGAAAGATGTCGGAGGTGTGGACGGGACGGTAAGCTGACTTACTGTTGCGAGACATGGTCCACGGTGGCGGGTATGTTGTATGAGTTTTGGATGTGTTTGGGCGTCAAGGTTAAGACGTTGGGTGGTAGTCGAGTGTAGTGAGGTGGATGGATGAACAATGTCTGAGTGAGAATGTGTTGAGTGTTCGAGATTATGTAGTCTCTTCTTGGGATAGAGTACCAAGGTGAAATAGCCGTCGAGCGAAGATTCGATGTACAAGGCGACTATATAGTATTGATGTGCAAGGTGAGAACGAACAAGGTTGGCAAGTGAGCAAGTCAGTATATCCGCAGAATGAGCAAGAAGGTATTGCGCATACGCGTCCATGGCACACTTATGACTGTCACAGCGGCCGTCCTCACGACCACGTTGAAGCCTCACGACCAAGGCATATGCCCTTTCCCGATCGAGCAGCTAACAAGAGCCAAGACGTCGTCCTGGGGTAGGTTCGCCAAGCTAACCACCGGCAAAAGCGTCATAATTGCTACAAAGGGGAACTCATCTCAGCTGCGA
>Ga0265780_10004851_pt1 | contig 17202 bp, 11 predicted proteins | sample P1T30metagenome_FD_192432 | JGI IMG/M metagenome (GOLD analysis project Ga0265780, IMG submission 192432) | Plant litter microbial communities from East Loma Ridge, Irvine, California - P1 T30 | ecosystem: Environmental > Terrestrial > Plant litter > Unclassified | place: USA: California...
CGGTCATGAAAATTTGAAAAAACCAAGCCATTTTCCACTTCTCCAGGTTTTCTGTTTTCAAAAAACTGTTTCTGTTGTTGTTGTTGTTGTTGATCCTTGGAGGCTATTGCCACTCGGTATTTGGCCCGACAAGTCGCACCACGCGTATTGCACACATAGATGCGCCCCGTCGTTTGCACGTAAAACTGCCATTTTGGGCACGGGCTGTCCATGCAATGCCGGCCTCGTGAAGTTTGGACCATGCCGAGTTGCGGGCGAGGAGTTAGTCTCGCGTCAATTGAGAAGGAAGTGACTAACTGTAATTGCACACGTCCAAGGGCACAGAGGTTCAGAATCGTAGCGAGGCTCAAGACTGCACCAAATAACCAAAACAGGAGAAAGATGGAGAACCGGAGGTTAGTCCTACCCAAGTGCATGATACTTGGTACCCGAAGCACAATCCTCAACTCCATGCTTCAGCACATTTCATCTGAGCATGCAACTCATTGATTTATACACATGTATGCCAGCCCCATTCCGCGCCTCTACATCCCTCCCAGCATCTAAGAGTCGTACTTGGCCACAATCTGCTCGCCCAACTCGACGTATTTGGCCTCTGCGTCCTCCTGCGTGGTACCAGCATCGACGACCTCCTTCCACTTGTTGTACTTGGCCTTGCCCTGCCAACGCGTTAGTTCGCGCTTCTATTTCGTATATGTTGCGGTCTTGGTAGACGTACAGTCAAGTCGAACATGCCGGGCTTCTTCGCGGCGCTGAAGTCCTGGCCCTGCGCGACCTTGGCGTACGCGTAGAGCTGCAGAATGCTTGTGTTAGCAAACATACTCTCACAGGCCATAGCCCAAAGTTGTCAAGATGTCGGGGACGTACGCCTAGCTGCTCATCGTTGCTGGGTCCTGACTTGCCAGCAGCCTTGAGCTTCTCGCCCATCTTGCTGACCTTCTCGTACGTCTCGGTGAACTTTGCGCCGGGCATTTTGGTTGTCTGTATGTATTAGGCGGGTGGGTATAGTTGGTGTGGTCGAGAGGACTGACAGTTTGATGGGGAGAGGTTTGGTGTTGTTTGGGTGAGAGCTCGGGAGGGTTGATGGCGGGGTTGAGAAGCAGGTTGAAGTGGGGCACATGGGCAGGTGCGCATGACGTCGGCTGGTCGAGAACAAGTCAGGTACGGGATTTGTATAGGATAACAAACGTTTGATATCGTAATTTATGAGGCTTTTGGTAGATATTGTTCAAGGGCATGGACACAATAATGCTTGTTAAGTTTGTGCTTGTTTTGCAACCCAACTAACGCCCTGATGGCCCGTCATTATATGCAACGAACTGCTCGAGGCTGCCGCATAAACACGGGTATAACTGCTCCTCTCGAACAGTGTTGCTATACCAACCGAAGTCGCAATACTGAAATACCAGTGACGAGAAATCCGCGGAGCCATGAACAAATTGCGCAAATCGTACTTCTACAGTTGTCTCAATGATGGCCGTTCACACCATTAACACCATTCAGCTTCGGTGAGTCCACCAGCTTCTTACGGTACAGCTCACCGCCGCAGCCTCGCAGGCGGTCTGCAGCCTGCTCGGGAGTGATGTCACGCTGAGGCTCCGCCATCATCTCGTACCCGACTTGGAACTTGCGGATCGTAGCACTACGGAGCAGTGGTGGATAGAAATGGATGTGGAAGTGACTGCACTCAATCTCCTCCTCCGTGCCTGTCAGAGGTGCTTGATGTAGACCCATGCCTAGGGTAATGTTAGTCGGCATTTCGGACGATGTTAACCCGAAAGGGCACTTACTGTACGGAAACTGTGTCTCGAAGAGGTTGTCGTACCGCCGTGTTACCTCTGCAATGCACTCTGCTAGCTGCGCACGCTCCTCCTTGGTAAAGTCCACCAACGAACGCTTGTGTTGCTTGCTTGTGAGAAGGATCTCGAATGGCCATACACCCCAGTACGGTACACCGGCCCAGAACCCTTCATTCTCGAATACGGTCCGCGTCTTTTCTTGTGACTCCAAGGCGGAGTAGTCTACCAGCATGTGCGCACCGCTATGTTCACTCCTGTATTTGATCAATTGTTGCAACTCCAAGGCTGGCTCTTCTGGTAACGATGTCGTCGTCCAGACCTGGCCGTGTGGATGTGGATTTGAGCAGCCCATGGCAGAGCCTTTGTTTTCGAAGATCTGCATGTATCTGTACTGCGCACTTGGTGGAGAAAGCGCGCCTTGCGAGAGTGCTGGAATCGGCATAGTGGCAGCAAGTTTCGCCAATACCGACTTGGGGTCCAGATGTGCAGCGTAGATATTGGTCCAAGTCTCAATAATGGGAACGATCTGTGTTGGTGACATATCCGCAAGGGTGAGGTTGTGCGATGGGGAAAAGCAGATTACATAGCACTTTCCGGTGACGGCTTCGGCGCGCAGGAGACGAGAGGCCAGTGATCCATTTTTCGAGTCTGGTTGATAATCGGCCTGCTCTTCCATGACGGCACTGTAGTCGTTGACGAATACGAAAGTATGGTCGAACTTGGGGTTGTGCTCGCCATTAGCACGCGTGTTGTCCGGGCACAGATAGCACTGTTAGATGTCAACTTGCAGTCACTTTCACGGACTGGTGGGACTTGGTCCTACCTCATTGTCGTACTCCGGGAGTGTGGTCTTCGACGGTGACTCTTGCATACCCCTACATCCGTTTAGCACACCCCCATGGTCACTCGAGTCACACGTACTGCCATGGCCGCTTCGTCCGGTGCGGCGAGACTAGTATCCAGCTTCCTCGCAGCAAGTTGAAGCGTCTGTGGGAGATGTCGTTCAAGATTGGGTCTGTCATGGTGGCTGTTGAACTCGGAACCACGCTCACGGCGGACGGTAGCTACTAGTATTATATACTGCCGCAGGGGACCAGGTCGAGACTGGTGGCAGCGGCGGAGCCATACCTGAAGCTGAATAGTGAGTGAGTGACGCCAGTCGTTGTGCCCCTGCGCGCTAGCAATCAAGCATTCCCTGAGGGCGGAACACTAGCCAGGTTTAGTACTGCACCCTCGCTGAGCTCCCGAAAGGACACCACACCAGAGCCTCAGCTGCGATTCCACAATACCTGTCCGTACGGAGAATTAATCCCGCAGCGTCTGAAGCAGGGTTTTCCACTATGGCGGCAATGATGCCGAGCGCCTCGACCTCTTCGGGCAACCCCTACGACGACGATGCCGTGGAGCGCGATTTGATTGACCCAGACGATGGTGCGTGACAGGCGCCTAGTATACAGATAGCTGCACATTAGCTGACCACCACAGCGACCCTCGACGACCTAGACGACCCGCTGCAGGGGACCTCGGACCGCGCACCGCTGACTGGAAACATGTCATCGCGGTCCGGTGCTGCGAATACACAGTCCTACTTGACCTCGAGCATTCCCGGCGAGGACCGTCGCGCGCCCACCAACACCATCGACGAGACAGTATGGGATACGCTGTCGCGGGACCTCCTTGCGATATGGGAGAAGATGAAGCAGGTGCTGTACCCAAAGTACCTGCTGGGCGGCATGATGCAGCGTGGAGGGGGCATTGGCGCTGCAGAGCGTGGTGAAGCCGATGGCCTGGGGGGAAGCTTGAGAAACCTGGCAGGCAGATGGCCTGACGCCGACATCCTTCTGGAGAGCGGCATGAGCGATGGGCTAAGAGACTGGGACTTGTGGGGGCCGCTGGTCTTTTGTCTGCTACTGAGCCTGTTCCTCTCATGGGGTGCGGGAGGCAAGCAGAAGGAAATCGTTTTCTCGGGCGTCTTTGCCATGGTCTGGATCGGCGAGGCAGTCGTCACGATGCAGATCAAGCTGCTGGGAGGCAGCATGTACGTTCATGATATCAAGCTCAAGGTATATATGCTGACTATATACAGTGCCTTCTTCCAGTCCGTCTCCATCATCGGCTACACGCTCTTCCCGCTCGTGATCGCCTCGCTCCTCAGCGCGATAGGCATTCCCGTAATTGTTAGAGTACCCGTATACTTGGTCCTTGTAGCTTGGTCTCTGGCCGCGGGTGTATCGATCATGGGCGGAAGTGGCGTGGTCAGGAATCGCGTGGGCATCGCAGTGTACCCGCTGTTCGTCTTTTATATGCTGCTGGGTTGTCTCTGTTTTATCAGCTAGCGTCTTTGAACTATATTTGTAAAGTAGCTGCAGCGTTTAGAGACTCGGTGTAAGATACCAGGCGTCTGGGTCAGACCGCCCTCGAGGATATACTTGGCGTTCAACATTTTGTTACTCAAACAGCATAACATGATCTCTCAGAAAACTGATAATCTACTTTGTCGTTCCAAAATTCTACAAAACGCTGACTCGACGTGTATGCGCCTGCCGCTGCAACGCTGATATGCGCGCCATATTAGCTCCAATGCATCCCACTCGTTCGTCATTGGTCTCCATGTACTGGACAACGCACTCGACCACGACCTCTGAAGCGCCAGCACCTGTGGAGCCTCCGTCCACTCAACACACACAACGCGCTTTCCCTCCCGCAGAGCTCTCGTCGACGCGTTTGTGCACCGACTTTGTAATCTCCCGCCATACCAAGCCGCCCATTGGTGGGGACCCAGACCTTTAAGATCCGACAGCGCTTTGACCGCTCCACCTCACTTCAGCTTCTACTTCGAACAGCACACACCGCCGGCTATTACTCTGGACGAAAGAAAACTCCCACCAGACGCAAGCCACGTGCTCGAGGCATAGCACCCACCAGAGCACAGGGAACAAGCTGTATTGTTGGTCCACAGCCAGCCCGCCACACGCCTTGCTCAACAACAGTCTCCGCTTCACCTGCCCTTCACTCGGAAGTGTAGCCTCTATTGTTCACGTCCACTGTCACTGGACTATTCACCTGTATTCGACATCCGCCAAGACCCTACTCACCAAGCGCCAGCCTCGACCACCCGATCTCGCGCGCGAACGCACACCTCCCCACAACAACTAGCACACGCAGCTTGTATCCGCATATCGAACACCCTCTACCTCGAATCAGGATGGCGGACGTAACCAACAAGTCCGAGTCTGCCGCCGCGACGAGCTCCTCGAGCGAAGCCAAGGATACACCAAAAGCCTCCACTTCACCCGCGCGAAGTGACAAGAGCAGCGACAGCGAGGGCAAGCCTGTCAGAGATAAGCTGAAAGAGACCCGTATTGATGCGCAGGTCGCGGTAGAGCCTACTGCAACTTCGGATCAGCTAATGGAAAAGGCTACGAATGGCAGCGCCAAAGCCGGCGAGCACAGTGCCTCGGGATCGGACAGCGATAGCGGCAGGTTACGGAAGAAGCGCAGTCGGGAAGAGTTTGAGCAGGAGGCCGAGCTAGACAAGCAGCCTGAGAAGAAGCAGGAGAAAGAGACAGAGAGGCATCATGTGCGCAAGCGGTCGCGAGATGTGAAGGACATTGAGAGCGGTCTTCCCTTGAAGCCCCCAGCGGCATCCGTGGAGCGGATTGAGGAGAATGACGACGACGAGCAGATGACGAGCCCTAATAAAGACACGTCCAAGGCTGTTGCTAAGACCGCCACGACTAACAGCGGCACGAGCCCAAAGAACAAGCGGACACGCGACCAGGTCGAGGAGGGCGCGGTCGAGAATGCACAGTCGGACAAGGATACGACTACCAACGGAAAGCCAGTTCCAAGTGTGGAAGACGAGCGTGACTCGAAGCGACCGCGAGACAAGGACAACGCGGTACCTGCCGCAAATGCCACAACTTCGACTGCCAAGGTATGTATGCGCAAGATGGCAAATTGTGTATGTGGCTGACCATAAACAAGATACCCCCGGGAAGTGGCTTCGCTAACACTTCAGCGGCGTCTCCTTTCGCCGCCATGTCTCCCAAGCCACAAGCACCCAAGTCGTCTGACCGACCCGAACTACTTCCCCAGACCTCAGATGACAAGTTCAAAGCATCAGGCTTTGGTAGCCTTGCTAAATCTGCTTCACCGTTCGGCGGGCTCGCTAGTCCGGGTTCCAAGTCTCCTTTCGCTGCAGCATCCGGTACCTCACTGGGATCATTTGCTGGAAGCACTGCTGCGCCGGCTGCGCCAGCTAGTGGATTTGGCGCTCTGGGAGGGGCAAGCAAATCGGCATTTGGCGGCAGTACATTCGGAAGCTCGATGGGTGGTGGCTTTGGAGCAATTAGCGGATCGAAATCGCCATTGTCATCCTTCGCGACCCCCACAGATCTCACGATCAAGGGTCTTAAAACAAAAGCAACGGCCTTCGGCACTCCTGGACACGACAAGGATGCCGAGGTATCATCGGAGGAGGACGATGGCGATGAGGACGACACCGAGAAGGAGAACAACGAAAAGGAGCGGCAAACAAGTCAACCACTGCTCTCACAGCAACGTAAGCTCTTCAGCCCCTTGGAACTAACGGTTACTAACAATATTGTAGCTCACGAGACTGGCGAGGAGGGTGAAACAACTGTCTGGACCGGTCGCGCGAAGCTCTACATCATGACCGGCGAGGGCACAGCCAAAGCATGGAAAGAACGCGGAGTGGGCAATTTCAAGTTCAATGTTACCGATGAGGAGCCGAAGAAAGCACGATTCGTCCTGCGCGCCGACGGTACACATCGACTGCTACTCAATGCGGCCGTAACAAAACAGCTCGTGTTCGGCGGTGACACCAGCGGTGAGAAACCAAAGGAAGGGCGATTGGTCTTCAACTCGCCAACATCAGAAGGAGAGCTCGAGCTCCATTTGCTCAAGGTACGTTACTGTGCTCAGTTTTCTCACATCAAGCTGACACCATTTAGCTCAGATCCGAGAGTGCAGTGAATCTATGGGAGGAAGTACGCAAAGTACAAGAGCTGGAGTTATAGGACGCTCCCTCTCTTGGTCTTGCACGTCTTCGCGTGGACTCATCATCCCAAGCATAATCTTTCGCCTTCTCTCGCTTGTCCATCATTTCGCTTCACCATCTATCAACTTGAACCATTGACCCCGCTTTGCCATACCTGTGGACATATTTTTGCGGTCGATTGGGATAGACTCTGCTTCTTGAACGACGAACGAGCAACACGAAAGAAAGATATCCAGGGCTTTGGGTTGGGCAGGCGCTGGAAATGAGTAAAGTAAGAGGCGTGTGTGTGTAACAGCTGGGCTGTCCGCCTCGTGTAGGCCGTCTGCATCGAGCGTTACATGCATGTAGATAAAATCATGGGCGCTCCGACGCCTCATTCAACCCGCAGTACCAAATTTGGAAACGAAAACGAAATCCGATCATTCATGTTTGCTTTTTCTCTGACGCCCTCGTTACACACGCTCTCGGCCCGCTTCCTGACCCAGCCCGTCGGACTCGAGGCTTTCTCGCTCGGGTACACAGGCCGGGGCTCCTTTCATCCCTTCATTCCTGCGTTTCTTTTGCTTTTTCCCACCATCGATCGCACATCTGCATCGAGATACCCATGCATGCCCGCGGAAGAGCGCGCCCTTACCCGCACCCGCGCAACTCCATCTCGCGGCGACCATCGGGCTGGGAAAACCATCGCGGGCACGGGCTTTGTGCAACGCTTATTTTGGGGGTTACGTGCAGCACGTCCCATTGTGCTGGATTTACTGGCACGTCGAAGGAGGAAGGCACGGTCAGTGGTTGGAGGGGATTTGAGCGAGGCGCTGGCTGATTCGGTGGAGGGCGGCGTGGGTGGCGTAGTGGAAGTGCAGCCCATGGTCGAGCCTCTATTTGCGAGATGTATATATAACCAGACTGTGAGCGTCGAGTGCTGGGTGTTTCACGTGGAATCTATCTTGGTGTGGATTGTTCCTTTGTTGAAATTAGATTCATTACGTGAAACGCAAACGCACACGCAGATACAGACGACGCAGCAAATTTCCTCGCCTTCACACTTGTTCTGCTTACATTGGGGACGGCTGCAGTACTCTTGGTCTACACACAATGGCGTGGTTTGCACTCTCCTTGCGTGCGCCGTGGGCATCGCGCAGCGCGGATTCTCAGCCTCAGCATCAGAGACCGGCGCAGGTTCACACGCAACAGGAGAGAATACACAATTCCACGCAGGCTACGGACAGCTATACAGTTCGCATATTCGACCCCAGCAGTCGGCCGAGCCTACACACAAAGTTGCGACAAGCGGTTGAAGAGAGTGGAGGTGTCGTGAGTGCAGATCTAGTCGAGGACAGGGGATTCATGTAAGCCTCGCCATATCTTTGCATTATGTGAGTGAGACTGACACCTCGTGTAGATTCAGCATGCCGTCAAATACCCCAAATCCACTGAATGGCTATGGTCATGGGAATCTGTTGGAGGAAGGGTGTGTGTCGATCACAAGGACAAGCTTAGAGAAAGAGAGCCGGCGAAGTTGCAGTAGTCCAGGGAGCAGTGATGACGAGGTGGACGAGGAAGATGTGTGGGATCATGAGAATTTGCGGAAGCAGTGGACGTGGACGGAGTTGAAGAAATGATGTTGGTGAACAAGAATGTGATGGAAGAAATGTATTTTGGGGTATACGAATTAGTGTACAACATGTGTAAGCATGACGATATTTTTGCTGGCGGCTCCTGTGTATAATTACTGCGTCCTTGTATTTTACCCTATTGCTCGCTGGAGGAGTCCTCAGAATTACTGCTTCTTGGCGTCCCTCTCAGCTTTCCTCAATGCGCGCCTTCGAATGTCCTCGTGCATGCCCCTGTTGATCTTGACGACAATGGGTGACCTCTCGCCCAAAAACCTCGACAAGAACCACTGCATGATACCGTGGCTCCAGTATGGTGTGCTTGTGAAGGCGACGTTTTGTGCGCCTCCAGATCGACCGAGCTTGCTCAAAGTAGCCTTGACAAACTGCTTTGGGTTGGGCACAAGAGCGGATGGCTTGCGGATCTTCGACATGGCGGTGGTGATGAGATGTGACTGTACGCACTGGACGTGTACGCCATGAGGCTCGAGCTCGGATCCGAGGGCAGATGACCACTGTTGGAGGAATGCTTTGCTACCAGAGTAAGTTGCGAGGAGTGGCGTGGGGAAGAAGCCACCGAAAGACGCCATTGTGAGAATCAGGCCACGCTTGCGAGAGATCATGCCTGGCGTAAGAAGCTGCGTGACACGCAGTGTAGCCATGCAATTGATCATGATGATATCGGTCATTTCCTGCTTGGGCGTCTCGGCAAAGGGCACGGGGATGCTGTGGCTCAATCCGACATTGTTGATGAGGATGCTGACGTCCAATCCATCCACAAGCTTCTTCAAGTTGTTGTAGTCCGAATCCTTGTTCTGGGCAAAGTCCATGGCGAGGGTCTTCGTGGAGATCTTGGGTCCATATTTGGAAAAGATGTCTGCAGCGAGCGAGTCAAGCTTGGACTGGGTACGAGATACGAGGATGAGGTTGTAGCCCTTGGCTGCGAGGGCGAGGGCGAACTCCTTACCAATGCCATCAGAGGCACCGGTGATGAGGGCCCAAGTACCCCGGGGACCGAAGCTGCTGAGCTGGTCAGGTGTCAGTGAGTTTCCAATGACCAATATGCAAAATGGTTACATACCGATTTGCCAGGAAGGACAAACAGGCTCAACAGAACTCTGATAGTGCTAACAATGGGAGCTGCAAATGCTGCAACACCGACAAGCAGGAAGCCATAGATAGCAGCTTGGACGAGGGAATTACTCGCATCAATGCGGACACCAAAAGACTCCATGAGGCTTGACATCTTGCAATGCAATGGACAAATTTGGGTGAAGAGGGGTAGCCTCGAAAGGAGTAGCAACCGTCTATACAACAAAAAAGCGTGTAGGCTAGGCTGAGGGTCTCACATGGAGCGATGCGAAGCCCGCTACTGACCGAGTGCCGATTGGCCGAGAGTGCAACCCTAGTCTAGCGCCGTGTCGGGCCGACGTTTTTCCTCTGTTCGCGGCCGTGAGCTAAGCGAGCCACAACGGATTTCGAATTATCAGCTTCACGGAAGACGACCGACAACACCACACGACCGCAATCATGGCTACCGAGCTCACGTACGTTGATCGATACACCGAGACGCACTCGATCAATTGCTAATGGCGACACAGTGTCCAGTCTGAGCGCGCCTACCAGAAGCAGGTACTGCGTTTCCACCCGCCGCGATAGACATTCTCGATGCTAATGCGACGCGATAGCCTCACATCTTCCTCAACCACAAGGTCGGCGGACCCCGCAAGAACACCCGCAACAGGAGATGGTACAAGGACGTCGGTCTGGGTTTCCGTACCCCCAAGACCGCCATTGAGGGTACCTACATCGACAAGAAGTGCCCATTCACTGGCATGGTCTCCATCCGTGGCCGTATCCTCACCGGTACCGTCATGTCCACCAAGATGCACCGTACGTTCATCCCCGATAGCCCAGATGGCGCAAGTGGCACTGGAATGGGATATCAAATTCGGTCTTGGCAGCGTGTACTAATCGAGTCCAGGCACCTTGATCATCCGCCGTGAATACCTCCACTTCATTCCCAAGTACTCCCGTTACGAGAAGCGCCACAAGAACCTCGCCGCGCACGTCTCGCCTGCTTTCCGTGTCGAGCCCGGTGACCAGGTCGTCGTCGGCCAGTGCAGGCCCCTCTCCAAGACTGTCCGCTTCAACGTCCTCCGTGTCCTCCCCCGAAGCGGAAAGGCCGCCAAGCAGTTCTCCAAGTTTTAAGCGCATAAGATGGAGTAACGGTTTCATGATGAGGAAAGCAGAAGAGCGTGGCCGGGACGGAGTGTGAATGGGTTTCAATACGGACAAAACTCTGCATCTGGGTTGAGGAATTCGGAGTCCCAATGGGTCATGTATGTTTTCCAGCTATGATCAATGAAAGCCCTCAGGAGGTCAAAAACACCGCCGAGGCAGGTCAAAAAGTCAAGGACGTCTACTACATGCAACTGGTGTACCCACCGTGAGATTTACATGATGTAACGACATTACGGAGAGATCTTTTACACTGGAAAGCTTCCGCCCTCGCGCATATTACATTATCATTATTGAGGTGTTATCGACACATGTTGCCCTGCGGCCTTCTAACCTTCAGTCTTTGTACCCCTTCTGCTATGCCGTCACATATGCATTCCACTGTGTGAACATCCAAGCCAGCGTACCCGTACTGATGAACACCGGTCCCGCAAGCGGTAATCCCCATCTCGTTGTCCTGAACACCTGCCACTCCGACATGAAATGTCCAAAAGCGCACATGTACGCCCACATCGCCAGTTGATATCTACCCCAGCATATTAGCCTCCATGTCTCTAACCCCATGCGCGCTTCAAACTCACATCGCAGGATTCTCAATATTGTACGCCGCATACATCCTTATAACAGCAGCCAAGAACGTCCACGTCCCAAACGTGCGACTACTCAGCGCAGTAACATGTTTCGGCGTTGTAGGCGGCGGATCGATGGACGAAGGGTTGTACACGCGCGACGTGAATGCGAGGGTGCTGTATGCCTGAATCGAGTTGCCGACGGAGACGATCGCGGTCTATATGCAGTTGTCGCGTTAGTTCGCGGCGCTTTCGAGGTTGCGGGCAGGGGTAGTGCGGCGACGTACGAAAAGGAGCCATTTGGGCAGGAGGCCCGGTGTGGAGGGGAGGAGGAAGGACATGGTTGGCCAATTGTTTGCGGATGTGTATGAGAGGGTATGAGGAGTCTGAGGGGGTTGTGACGTGAGGTTAGGCAGGCCGACTATGGGGTACTGTTGAAATCAATGATGGACAAAGGAAGGTCCGTGCGAAAATAAAAAGTCGGCCACTTTCCTTAATCGAAAACACTGCTTACTCCGACAAAGTGCTGCTGTTTGGATTGTGATCATTCTCCAAGCTTTCTACGCAATGTTGATGGCATATGTCAAAGCTGCTGAAATACGGCGTCTCGAAGCTTGCTCCTTTGTTTCGTCGATGATGCAATTATCATGGCGCAAACGTCGACTAGTCCAACTAACACTCACTCCTGATGGATATCACCAGGCTTAGAATTCATTATGTGCAATCAATCCACCAAGGAATAGCTATCTTCCACAGTTGTTACTAAAGAAGTCCCGCGGTCGAGTCAACAGAATCTCAGCTGTTGTCTGTCACTGCAAATCAGTCACAACAAAATATTATTCGTCTTGTCTTGGACTACCCCGTCTGTTCCCTGCATTGAGGCTGCAGGACTAGTAATAAGCAGCTTCCATTTGAGTGCTTGAAACAGCAGACTCCGTGCAGCACTAATGCTCCTACTTTCTTTTGCACCGCGTACTATGTACTATCCTCTACTCGACACTCGGCATTCGCCAGACTTGACACTCAACTCTGAACACTTGACCTCACACTTTGCTTGCCCTCGACATCTTTCGAACTAAAGTCATAATGGCAATAATAATGCGCGTTTGCTAAAGATCGGTTAAAACGAAGTGCCGAAAGTCAGCGCTCGATCTCACGTCAGATCAACTGCCTGTCTCAATACACAGGCAGGGACGAAACAAGCTGCAAGATGATATAGCATAAGCAACAGAGCTAGAGCCTCGAATATGGTCAAGGTGCATAATGTGGACTGCAATGGGCCAGTTTCACAGTTGTGGCTGGTTGAGGAATGTAGATGCGATGTGCCGCGGTCCATTTGATTCTGGTGGCTTCCCGCCATCTCTAATCGCTAGGTGAAACGATGGCAATAACAAGATCCGGGATGAGATCGCACGCTAGCTTTACCTGAGGGCACTGGAGAGCACTTCAGTTGGGTGAGCCTGGCGCACTGTCTGTATACCTAGGTATCGCTGGACATCAAACATGAAAAGGATCCCTGTTGATAGAAGATTGAACGAGTCGAGGGATAATTCAGCAGACTAACAAGATCACCGGGTAAATAGCGTGTAGCTTTTATCACATTTAGGCAGCTCTGGACTATTGTTGTGGTTGCTTCCATCTGGTCACGCTTGCCACCCAGAGCATCGATCAAGCGATGGATTATTCATATGAGGCATAGTTATTTCATATACCTGGTGGTACGTTAGGACTAGCAGGCAGTAACAAAGGCTTTTCTACGAAGAGTAATCTCACGTCCACGTTACAATGACAAGGACGAGAAAGCGCACGAAGGAGATGAATCTGAAAGCTTCACTCGAATCAATCAGCTCTGATTGTATTAGGCATGGAAAAATTGATGCCGCTACATACTGTATCACTGGAAGATAGCGTGTGGATTTTACTTCGTGGCGAGGCAAATCGCATGATGAAAACTCAACTAAACATGTCCAATAATTGCCATTAATTTACCACTCGGTGACCTAGACTATACTACTGCCCTTCACGAGGAAGTCACTCAGTACAAGGCATAAAATTTGACCTCCTCTTTCGTTCGTAGCGATGCACTCATTATAAACCGCACTTGGGCACTGTCGATTACCAGCGCTTAAGCGACCACAATCTTAGCTTACTTATGTATTTAATGCTTTTTGCAATTGATACAAGATATCATAGCATGTCTTTGAGCTTATAGTGGTATAGAGCTAACGAACTGTGTCCCAGAGTACTCCATGATGAGTGTTGTTATGAAACGATTAGCTGTCCTTTAGCTGACCATTCCCCATGCTCGGCCAGAGTCGCATACAAATCGCAAACACTCCTCATCTAAATCCTGCAATGGAACTAGAAGTGAATTTTCAGCAGCCTTTAGTCAAAGAAGGATTTTTGTGTTCCCCAACGTCCGAATGTAAAAGCACATGCTAATCTCTCACCAGTAGGATTATCGGGACATCAGTGGACCATGCACACGCATTGTCAACAAAACCCCTTCCGCGAGGGGCCGACCCACTGACATGCTTTTTGACTTTGTTGAACACATCATCACCTGATTTCTTTGCTAGCGGTGAAGAAAAAACCTCCCGAATCCCCAGAAACTGTGCGTGTTTTTTATGGAAGGTCTTCGCCAGTGCGGGAATGTTCTGCTACAAAGCACAAGACTGGCAGGATCATGTCACGTAAGCACTTGTAGAGCTTCTATGGTCGCGGAGGTCGTCCGTGTCAGTCGGTTGCAGGACTGGCTTGTTGAGGGATGTGTTTGCTGCAGCATAAGCCGGACTGTGATTTTGTCGCTGTTTGCAAAGTCTTTTGCGATCTTCTAACGAACGGATTGATCTTACGTGGCGCTGTATCTACTTGAAGGGAGCATACCTCCCAGACGAAAGCAATGTGTACTTTGAGCTATGACTGGACTGACGTCTTTTGAAAGCGCACCCAAACCTTGCTGTGGTGATACATAAGACCTCCCTGCTGAGAGACAGGCAGTATTGAAATATTTTTTAGTGCATATGACGCGATAATGTGATGGAATACCCGGATGATGTCGATGCGGGAAACATCAACATGCATGCCAGATTGTGACTGTGATACAAGTACAACTTGCAGGCTTGATTCACTACAGTGAACATCTACTCTCACAGCTATACCGAGATGTCTTTGTTCTAGTAACACTCACAGAGCCCCTGTTATTATCGACATACAATCAGGCCATCACGTACGTGTCGATTAAAGACTATTCGAGAAAGCGAAGATCCGCATGAGTTCTGCTCTTACGTGCGTTATAAAAAAGTTCGTCCAATGCCCGGTTCCTTCAGCCAGCGCAGTTGGATCGTGCATAGCACATTGCGCAAAGAGCGAGGAATGGTCAAAACAGGAGTGAACCACGGATGAATCAAACGAGGCATTTCACATACCTCAAGAACCAGTCCCTTGAGCGACTAGAGAAACTAATCAGGTAGACTGTCCGACAACATGCTGGAAAAGTTCGGTCCAGATTAGCACTGTCACATACCACGTCAAGTGCAAGACAGCGTCTCACATCTGCTTCGTAGCGAAGTACATCCGACTTCAGATTAGTGCTACCACATACCATAAGCCGGCGTCTGATATCTGCCTCGCAGTGAAGCACATCTCAGCCAGAACTAGTGCTACAATATGCTGCGCCACTAGTGAGTATCTAACATTTACCGCACTGCGCGGTGAAGCATCGCTCGCAAGACACGATACGCACCACCATCGTCCTCGAATACCACCACGGCTCTCGAATCCCAATGTTTCAGTCCCCCGCCTCTATTCTCTTCCCAGCACAAATCACACGCCTAATTTTAGCCACACCCAGGCTCTTGAGAATTCACATTGAAACGAATGCAAGCAAGCGACTGTCCAAGGTGCATTCGCGTAGGTATTGCAGAAACCGTCAAACACCCTCAGGCGGCTACCGGCACTTGGATGCATCCACCGAGATGTGTATTTCAGAAACCAAAATGGTAAAACATCTCAGGCACACGACTCCGTCCATTCATGTCCCACGGCTAAGATCTTGGCCCTTTTGCCCGCAAATACCCATTCCATCTCGCAATCGAGTAAGCTCGCTGTTGAAACAACTCCAGCGGCTGTCGGCACGCGCAGATGTTACTGTGTGATGTGTGATGGAACCCAGACTACCGGGCCGGCAGTGTGAGAGAGCCGAACAGCCGGAATGACAAATGGGCGCTTTCACACACGCGAGATGTTTTTGGATTTACATTTTTCTATTCGGAAGGTGTTTCGATGCGGGTGGTGGTGGTGTTGTTGTTGTTGTTGTTGTTTTGCGCGTATCTCCTTCTCCATGTCCATGTTCATCCGCACTCGACGCGATCGATCAACACCCAACAATACTTGTGCGATGAATAGCCCATCTTTATTCCGCCCGTCCCACTTCTTCCTTCTCGAATTTCTACGCGCCGGAGATCATGTCTGCTTTTGAACATCATTGCCCGTTGCGCTCGCCGAGTGTGGGTTTCAAGGGTCAAATGTAACGCATGGTGCGGCAGGAGTAGAAACACTACATGTCGCTGGTAATAGCGGGCTGGCGTTAATAAAACACAATTTCCAGGGGGATAATTCCCTCGCGATGAGCACGTTTATATAACCCGATGTGCAGGTGTGTGTTGGACCGTTTTTTCTGGCAATGGGCTTGTTCGTTTAAACCTCTACGCCAAGTCCAGAAAACGTCATTTATACTTGCGACCACACTGTACAGTTGTTTTAGTTTACGAGGTTCAAAATGAAGATGTCTTTGTCCTTGGTTGCGGTGGTGGTTGGGTCGATTGGTGCGGTTGCGTCGCCGGTGTCGCCGTCTTCACCGTTGGCGAGGAGAGGGCCGCCGCCTCCACCAGGACCTCCTGGACCACCACCGGGACCTGGTATGGGACCAGGTATGGTTGGGAAATGTCCAGTAAGTATTGAATCATCCTACAACAGCGGCAGGTGACTAATGCCTTTCACAGACGGACTGCTGGAATCAAGCGGCAGCTGATTCAAGTTGCGACCCAAACGCAGACGACGATTGTCTATGCGGACCCTTCTTCGACGACGTCGCCTCTTGCACATCGTCATTCTGCAGCATCGGCGAGAACTTGGGTACGTTTCCATATTGCCGATCTAACACGGCCAACATGCTAACGATCTCTTGCAGCGGCGCTTGACTTTATGGAACAAGCTTGCAATTGAACACGACCAGATCAATGACAAATGAGAGCGACGGAAACAATCAGATCCGACAGGCGATTACGCTAAGCAGTTGAGAGTGTAGAGAGCGTTTATACCCCACTTGTACTATGTAAATGATATTCTTCTTCACCTGACATGCGAGATGGAAGCGCGATGATCTTGTGAAGTCATTGGGAAGTGCGATTAGTGATGCTGCTAACGCGGAGATTTGCACAAGCGCATCCCCAACCGAGGTATGACTTGCATTTCCCGAAGAGGCCGGGGCAGCGCGATGATACCTTGGTAAACCACCAGCGTATGGTGTACCTCGGATGTAGCTTCTCGGTAATCCGCTTAACAAAAAATTAGGTCTACGAAAACGTATTCACCGAAGAAGGGCCGCGATGATGTAAAAAAGTGTACAGAGCGAAAAGTTCAGTTGCGACATGGCTATAGTTTTATCGTATGTAATGTGACGTATGATGGCCATCCAACATGACAACTGCAGTTGTAATTTAACTTGGCGAGAGCATCTCAATAATCGTATCCCGTAGATCGCAGATAATAACCGTGAGATGATCAGACGTCGTCTTCATAGAGTTGTGTGGTGTTTTCACATGTCCGTTGCAGCTATCGTGTTGCTGCCGCCCTCGACCAAGCAGCACTGTACCTGCATGTCCCCGGGTTGCTCCAAGGGGTAAGCGCCACCTGCGTAGAATGTCGCAGTCGCCGTCAAGCCCCATTCTTTCGCGTTC
>Ga0265780_10004852_pt1 | contig 17202 bp, 16 predicted proteins | sample P1T30metagenome_FD_192432 | JGI IMG/M metagenome (GOLD analysis project Ga0265780, IMG submission 192432) | Plant litter microbial communities from East Loma Ridge, Irvine, California - P1 T30 | ecosystem: Environmental > Terrestrial > Plant litter > Unclassified | place: USA: California...
ACCGGCGGGGTTGTCCTGGGTGCGCCAGCCGCTGGCGGCACCGCCGCGGGCGCGGGCACTTCCGGCGCCTTCAGCGTCGGCAGCGGCAGCGGCGCCATTTTCGGCAGGTTGCGCCGCGCCGCGGCAGTCGGCTTGACCGGCGTCACGGCCACCGGACGCGGCGGCAAGGGAACATGGGTCATCACGATCAGCAGCTGGCGATTGCGGTCGACGCCCGCCAGCGGCTGGCAGATCACGCGCCCGAACGCGCCGGCGCCGACGTTTTCCACCTGCGCCACCTTGGCGACGGCCAGGCCGGCCGGATACACGCCATCCATGCCGGAGGTGATCAGCACATCGCCCACCTGGATGTCGGCGTTCGGCGCCACGAAGCGCAGGTCGAGCGTGCCGGACTGGCCACGGCCATACGCCACCGTGCGCAGGCCCGAGCGCAGCACCTGCACGGGAATGGCCTGTTCCTTGTCGGTCAGCAGCGTCACTTCGGAGGTGAAGGGAAAGACACGCGTCACCTGGCCGACCACGCCGAGGTTGTCGATAACCGGCAGGCCGAGCGTGACATTGCTCTGGGTACCGCGGTCGAGCACGATCTTGCGGGTCGACGGGTCGCGTGCGTCATACAGGATTTCGCTCATCAGCGACTGCACCGGCAGGTGCGCGCGCGCATCCATCAGCTTGCGCAGCTGGACGTTCTCGGCCATCTGCAGTTGCGCCTGCTGCATCATGGTGGCAGTGGCGACCTGCTGGCTTTTCAGTTCACGCACTTCTTTCTGCAGGGCCGACAGCGAAGAAAAATAGCTGCCCATGTTGCCGGCGGCGTCGCGCGGCACCAGCGCCATCATCTGGAGGGGATACAACACGGTGCCGGCCACCTGGCGCAGGCTGGTGAGCGCGTGGTAATGGGCGTCGATGAACAGCAGGGCGAGGGAGAGGAACGCAAACACCGCCACCTTGACCCGCGCAGGCGCGCCTTGCTTGAACAACGGCGGAGGACTGTATTCCATGACTTCCAATAATCAGAGCGATGTGCAAACGCTTCAGGGAGGCTGATGCCTGCCTGAAGCGTAATGGGTAGTGACCCGTCGCTTGTTTTTTATTACCTTTGCTTACTCGTAGGAAAAGATCGAGCCGAGCTTGTCCATGCGTTCGAGCGCCATGCCGGAACCGCGCACCACGCAGGTCAGCGGGTCTTCGGCGACGAGCACCGGCAGGCCGGTCTCTTCCATCAACAGCCGGTCGAGGTCGCGCAGCAGCGCGCCGCCACCGGTCAGCATCATGCCTTTTTCGGCAATGTCGGCGCCCAGTTCAGGCGGCGTCTGCTCGAGGGCGTTCTTCACGGCCGACACGATGTTATTGAGCGGATCGGTCAGCGCTTCGAGGATTTCGTTCGACGAAATCGTGAACGAGCGCGGAATGCCTTCGGACAGGTTGCGGCCCTTGACTTCCATTTCCTTCACTTCCGAACCAGGGAAGGCCGAACCGATGGCCTTCTTGATGGCTTCGGCGGTCTGCTCGCCGATCAGCATGCCGTAGTTGCGGCGGATGTAGTTGACGATGGCTTCGTCGAACTTGTCGCCGCCCACGCGCACGGAACCTTTATACACCATGCCGCCCAGCGAGATGATGCCGACTTCAGTCGTGCCGCCGCCGATGTCGACGACCATCGAGCCGGTCGCGTCCGACACCGGCAGGCCGGCGCCGATGGCAGCGGCCATCGGCTCTTCGATCAGGTAGACGTGCGACGCGCCGGCGCCGAGGGCCGATTCGCGGATCGCGCGGCGCTCGACCTGGGTCGAGCCGCACGGCACGCAAATGATGATGCGCGGAGAAGGACGGAAGAATTTGGAGTCGTGCACCATGCGGATGAACTGCTTGAGCATCTGCTCGGTCACGGTGAAGTCGGCAATCACGCCGTCCTTCATCGGGCGGATCGCCTCGATATTGCCGGGGACCTTGCCAAGCATCTGCTTGGCTTCCTTGCCGACTGCCTGAATCGTTTTTTTGCCGTTCGGGCCGCCTTCCTGGCGGATGGCCACGACCGAGGGTTCGTCCAGGACGATGCCCAGGCCACGGACGTAAATCAGGGTATTCGCGGTGCCAAGATCAATTGCCAGGTCGTTCGAAAAATAGCTGCGTAAAAAACCAAACATGTGTGTCCTGATGCGCAAACAGCGCGCTTGAGATGTGCGCAAAAATCGCGCGTCAACATTAATGGGAACTCTCGCCACGCGCCAATCGACGATTGCGGCGCGGTCTTTGTCATGCTGCGGCTGCTTACTGAAGGCCGACAACGCATTAGCCCGCCATTCTACCTTATAATTTACCGCTTAAATGCTGAAAAACCGCGCAATTACCCCTCTGTTCTGCGGCCAAATCGGCGGTGTTAGCAAGCTTTTATCAGATTAAGCATGCCGTTATTCCGGAACGCTTACCATTTCTTTATTATCTAACTTGAATACGCGGCTCCGCGCCGCGCCCCCAGCCATGTCCCTGACACTATCTGACGTAAAACGGATCGCCAACCTGGCCCAGCTCGAGATGAACGAAGCACAGGCCGCCACGGCGCTGACCGAGCTCAATGGCATCTTCGCGCTGGCCGAACAGATGCAGGCAATCGACACGACTGGCGTCGCGCCGCTGTCGCAGCCGCTGGCGACGATCCGCGCCCTGCCGCTGCGCCTGCGCGACGACGTGGTCACCGAAACCGATCACCGCAGCGACTACCAGGCGCCGGCGCCGAAGACCCAGGACGGCCTGTACCTGGTGCCGAAGGTCATTGAATAATCATTAGCGAATCGACAAGCCTCATGCATACCAAGACCCTCAAAGAATTGTCCGCGCTGCTGCACGCGAAGCAGATCACCTCCGTCGCGCTGACCCAGCACTTCCTCGACCGCGCCCAGGCCAGCCCGCACAATGCCTTTTTGCACATCGACCCTGCCATGGCGCTGGCCCAGGCCGCCGCGGCCGATGCGCGTTTCGCCGACGGAAGCGCCGGCCCGCTGACCGGCATTCCCATCGCGCACAAGGATATCTTCGTCACGCGCGGCCTGCGCGCCACCGCCGGCTCGAAAATGCTCGGTAATTACACCAGCCCGTTCGATGCCACGGTCGTGGAAAAATTCGCCGCCGCGGGCATGGTCACGCTGGGCAAGCTCAATTGCGACGAGTTCGCCATGGGCTCGTCGAATGAAAACTCGGCCTTCGGCGCCGTATTGAACCCCTGGGACACCACGGCGGTGTCCGGCGGCTCCTCGGGCGGCTCCGCGGCCGCGATTGCCGCGCGCCTGGCGCCGGCTTCCACCGCCACCGACACCGGCGGCTCGATCCGCCAGCCGGCCGCGTTTTGCGGCGTGACCGGCATCAAGCCAACCTACGGACGCGTCTCGCGCTACGGCATGATCGCGTTCGCCTCCTCGCTCGATCAGGGCGGCCCGATCGCGCAAACCGCAGAAGACTGCGCCATGCTGCTGGGCGAAATGGTCGGCTTCGACGAGCGCGACGCCACCAGCCTGACAGCCGAGCAAGGCAATATCCGCGAAGACTTTACGCGGGAACTCAATGAGCCGCTGACCGGTCTACGTATTGGCGTGCCAAAAGAATATTTCGGCGAGGGCCTGGCAGCTGACGTCGAGCAAGCCGTGCGCGCCGCACTGGACGAATTCGTGAAGCTGGGCGCGACGCTGGTCGACATCTCGCTGCCAAAAACATCGCTGTCGATTCCCGTGTACTACATCATCGCGCCGGCCGAAGCGTCGTCGAACCTGTCGCGTTTTGACGGCGTGCGCTACGGCCACCGCGCCGCCGAGTACAAGGATCTGTCGGATATGTACAAGAAATCGCGCGCGGAAGGGTTCGGTCCGGAGGTCCAGCGCCGCATCCTGGTGGGCACGTACGTGCTGTGCCACGGTTACTACGATGCCTATTATGTGCAGGCACAAAAGATCCGCCGCCTGATCGCCGACGACTTCCAGGCCGCGTTCGCCGACAAGTGCGACGTGATCATGGGCCCGGTAGCGCCGACGGTGGCCTGGGACCTGGGGTCGAAATCCAAGGATCCGGTGGCCAACTACCTGGCCGACATCTTTACGCTGTCCACCAGCCTGGCCGGCTTGCCGGGCATGTCGGTGCCGTGCGGTTTCGGCCAGGGCGACAAGAACAGCCAGCGTCCGGTCGGCCTGCAGATCATCGGCAATTATTTTGCCGAGGCCAGGCTGCTGAACATCGCGCACCAGTACCAGCAAGTGACCGACTGGCATGCGCGCACGCCCGCCGGCATCTAAAAATCAAGAAAAGCGAGAACAACATGCAATGGGAAGTCGTCATCGGTCTTGAGAACCACGTGCAGCTCACGACCAATTCGAAAATCTTCAGCGGCAGCGCGATTGCCTTTGGCGCCGAGCCGAACACGCAAGCCAGCCCGGTCGACCTGGCGCTGCCGGGCGTGCTGCCGGTCCTGAACCGCGGCGCGGTCGAACGCGCGATCCGTTTTGGCCTCGCGGTCGGCGGCAAGATCGCGCCCGAATCCATTTTTGCGCGCAAAAACTATTTTTACCCTGACCTGCCAAAAGGTTATCAGATCAGCCAGTTTGCCGATCCGGTCGTCGCTGGCGGCTCGCTCAGCTTTGCCTTCGAAAAAGACGGCAAGATGGAAACCCGCACCATCAACCTGACGCGCGCGCACCTGGAAGAGGACGCCGGCAAATCGCTGCACGAAGATTACGCCGGCATGACCGGCATCGATCTGAACCGCGCCGGCACGCCGCTGCTGGAAATCGTGTCCGAGCCGGAAATGCGCAGCGCCGCCGAAGCGGTGGCCTATGCCCGCGCGATGCACTCGCTGGTCATGTGGCTGGGCGTTTGCGACGGCAATATGCAGGAAGGCTCGTTCCGCTGCGACGTCAATGTCTCGGTGCGCCCGGTCGGCCAGGCAGAATTCGGTACCCGTTGCGAAATCAAGAACCTGAATTCCTTCCGCTTCATGGAAGAAGCCATTCATTACGAAGTGCGGCGCCAGATCGAACTGATCGAAGACGGCGGCAAGGTCATTCAGGCCACGCGCCTGTGGGATCCGGACAAGAAGGAAACCCGCTCCATGCGCACCAAGGAAGACGCGCAGGATTACCGCTACTTTCCCGATCCCGACCTGCCGCCGCTGATGATCGGCGAAGAGTGGATCGCGCGCGTGCGCGCCGGCATGCCGGAACTGCCGGCCGCCATGCGTGCGCGCTTTACGGGCGATTACGCGTTGCCCGAATACGACAGCCTGATCCTGACCTCCTCGCAAACGCTCGCGACGTATTTCGAAGCGGTGGTGGCAAAAGCCGGCAAGGAAAACGCCAAGTCGGCCGCCAACTGGCTGATGGGCGATGTGTCATCGACATTGAACCGTGAAGGCGTCGACATCGCCGAGTCGCCGGTGGAAGCGTCGCAGCTGGCCCTGTTGATCCGCCGGATTGCCGATGGCACCATTTCGAACAAGGCCGCCAAGGACGTGTTTGCGGCGATGTGGGCGGAAAAGTCGACGGCCGAAGATATCGCCGATACCGTCATCGACCGTTTGGGACTGAAGCAGATCTCGGACTCGGGTGCGTTGGAGGCGATTGTCGACCAGGTGCTGGCGGCGAACGAGAAATCGGTGGAGCAGTATCGCGCCGGTAAAGAGGCGGCGATCAATGCGCTGATCGGCCAGGCGATGAAGGCGTCGAAAGGCAAGGCGAATCCTGCGCAGTTGACGGAGTTGTTGAAGAAGAAACTGGCGGCCTGAGTCTCTTCGCATGTAAAAAAGGGCACGGTTAGCCGTGCCCTTTTTCCTTGATGTATTGCTTACACGCCGTAACGCGTGCGGTACGCGGCGACTGCCGCTTTATGCTGCACCAGCTCGGGATCCGCTCCTTCCGCATTCAGGTACGCAAACAAATCCTCCAGGTTCCCGATCGAGATCACCGGAATGCCGAACTCGCGCGCGACTTCCTGCACCGCCGAATTGGCCGACAACGCATCATCCTTGCCCGACCGCTCCATGCGGTCCAGCGCAATGAGCACCGCGCACGGCTCCGCCCCTGCCGCGCGGATCATCGCCACCGATTCCCGCACCGACGTGCCGGCCGAAATCACGTCGTCGATGATGACGACCTTCCCTTCCAGCTTGGCCCCGACGATGGTGCCGCCTTCGCCATGGTCCTTGGCTTCCTTGCGGTTGTACGCATACGCCGTATCGCGGCCCTTGCCGGCCAGCGCCACCGCGGTGCTCGACGCCAGCGTGATCCCTTTATATGCAGGCCCGAACAGCATGTCGAATTCGACGCCCGAGTCGAGCAGGGTCTGCGCATAGAAATCGGCCAGGCGTCCGAGGGTGGCGCCCTGGTGGAACAGCCCCGCATTGAAAAAATACGGGGACAGGCGCCCTGCCTTCGTGGTGAACTCGCCGAACCGCAGCACGCCCGTCGAGACTGAAAACGCGATAAACTGTTGGCGCAGATTGTTCACAATGACTCCAAAAATAATTAGTGCCGGTATTTTAATCCGGTCGCCTCCCGCGCGCCATCCATCCTCTACTTCCCTGACCGATCCATGCCAAGAATTATCTCCGCCAACCTGAACGGTATCCGCTCCGCCCACAAAAAGGGTTTTTTCAACTGGCTGGAAAAGCAATCGGCCGACTTCATCTGCGTGCAGGAATTGAAAGCGCAGGAAGCCGACATGGTCGAAGAATTCCTGTCCCCGCACGGCTATCACGGCCACTTTCACTACGCCGATAAAAAAGGCTACTCCGGCACCGGCGTCTACAGCCGCGTCAAACCGGACGCCGTGCGCACCGGCTTTGGCTGCGTCGAATTCGACGCCGAAGGCCGCTATACCCGGGCGGATGTCGGCAACCTCACGGTCATTTCCGTCTACTGCCCGTCCGGCTCGTCCTCGCCGGAGCGCCAGGAAGCCAAATTCCGTTTCATGGAAGCCTTCCTGCCGCACCTGCAGGAACTGAAAGCAGAAGGCCGCGAAGTGGTCATCTGCGGCGACTGGAATATCGCCCACCACGAAATCGATTTGAAGAACTACAAGGGCAACAAGAAAAATTCAGGCTTCCTGCCCGAGGAACGCGCCTGGATGACGCGCATTTTCGACGAGATCGGCCTGGTCGACGTGCATCGTGGCCTGGACAAACGCCCGGAGCAATACACCTGGTGGAGCAACCGTGGCCAGGCCTACGCCAAGAACGTCGGCTGGCGCATCGATTACCACGTCGCCACGCCCGGCATCGCGGCCTCGGCGCACACGGTGTCGGTCTACAAGGATGAGCGGTTTTCCGACCATGCCCCTTTGATCATCGACTACGCCCTCTCATAAGGCGGCGCTGATCGGCGTACTGGAGGGCGCGCTCACCGCGCCCAGCACCGCCTCGCGAATCGCCCTCGCATCGGGCTTGTTCTTCGACTGGAACCGCACGGTGCGAATGGCGCCCTGGCCCAGGCGTTCGTCACGACGATGGTCCTTGCCGGGCTGGTGGCTGCGGTCGTCGAGTTCCACCACTGCCGTCACATTGCAGGCGTGGTCGCAGACGACGAAGTCCACGCGCTGCTGGGCCACGCGCAGGCGGTCGGCGTGGGCCAGTTTCTTGTCGGTGGACGCAGGCACGATCAGGGCGCCCATCGCCACTTGCGGGAAGATATAGTGCTCGGGCAGCGCGACGATCAGGCGGCCGAAGAATTCGCGCTCGTTGTCCGTCATCAGCTTTGCCGCCTTGTAGGTGCCGATGCCGTCTTTTTTGCCCGCGCTTCCGCCCACTTTCAGGGCAAGCACGGCGACCAGCAAAAACACCGCGCACACGATAAACAACCAGACAGCCATGCCACTCTCCTGATGAACTCACCTGGAGAAGCCTACAGAATTTTCACCTTCAAAATCTATCCAAAAGTAACGCCCGCGACTTTTTTCAGGCTGGCGGCACGTCCAGCTCCCGCTGGCTGAAAAAGGTGCGTGCGATGCCGGTCAAGGGATCGTCGAAGGCGATCGCGCGCGCCAGCAACTGCAGCGGCGCGGTGAAATCGTCACCCTTGCACGGCAGCGCCACCGGATAAAAGGCATCGTTGAGGATGGGCGCGCCGAGCGACGCCATGTGCAGGCGCAGCTGGTGCTTGCGCCCGGTGTGCGGATGCAGGCGGTAGTGGGCGACGCCCTGAAACTCCGCAATGCGTTCGACCAGCGTTTCGGAATTCGGCACGCCGGGCTCCTCGCGCATGACGAAGAACCGGTCGCCGTCGACCATGCGGCTGCGGTAGGTAAAGGGAAAAACGCGGCCGGCCATGGGCGCGGCGAGCGCTTCGTAGGTCTTGCGGACGGCGCGCTTCTGGAACAGCGACTGGTAAGCGCCGCGCGTGGCCGGGTTGTGCGAAAAGATGACGACGCCGGCGGTCTCGCGGTCGAGCCGGTGGATCGGTGTCAGGTGCGGCAGCGCCAGCGTCTTTTTCAGGCGCACCAGCAGCGTCTCCTGCAGGAAGCGACCGGACGGAATCATCGGCAGGAAGTGCGGCTTGTCGACCACGAGCAGGTGCTCGTCCTGGAACAGCAGCTGCTCGGCAAAGGGAATCGGCGTCTCGGCTTCCAGTTCGCGGTAGTACCAGATGCGCATGCCGCGTTCGACGGCGCTGCCCGGCCCCAGCCTGCTGCCGGAGGCGTCGACCACGTCGCCCCGCGCCATGCGTTCGATCCACGAACTGGCCGTCACATCGGGGAAGCGCGCGCTGAGGAACGCCAGCATCGGGCCATCGGCCGCATCGGTGACCCACAGGTAGCTGGGCGCGACGCCGTCGCGGATCGGCAGCGGCACCCGGGCATTGCGTTCGGCCTGGCGTCCCATGTTCTAGCGTGCCGGAACAGCCGGCCGGTACGGAGGCAGCCGGTCGGCCGTGGTCCCCCTGGTGCGCGCGTACAGCGGCAGCAGCAGTCCCAGGTGCGCCTCGATGTCGATGATGCGGTCGCGCCCCGCCGGGTGGGTGGAGAGGAAGGTGATCGGGGTGCGCTGGTCCAGCGCCGCCATCTTCCGCCACAGGCCGACCCCGGCGCGCGGATCGAAACCGGCGCGGGCGGCAATGTCCAGCCCCACCAGGTCGGCTTCCTTTTCTTCGCCGCGCGAGAATTTCAGGACCAGCAGCTGGCCGGCGGTGTCGGTGGCCCCGGTCGTCAGGCGCGGATCGATACCCAGCCAGGCCGACAAGGCGGCGCCACCCAGGCGCGCCGCAATCGACGTGGCGCCCGCCTTGGCCATGCGTTCGCGCCCGTGTTCGCGCAGCGCGTGCGCCATTTCGTGGCCCATCACCGCGGCGATTTCATCGTCCGACAGTTTCAGCTTGTCGATGATCCCGGTGAAGAACGCCACGCGCCCGCCCGGCATGCAGAAGGCATTGATTTGCGGGGAGTTGAGGAGGTTGACTTCCCACTTCCACGATTTTGCCGCGGGATTCCAGCGCGCCGTTTGCGGGATCAGCTTTTGTGCAATCGCGCGCAGGCGCCTTACCTGCGAATCGGTTGCGGGCACCAGCGCGCCCTTTTGCTGCGCCTGCGCCAGCAGGCTCGCATATTGCTGGGCGGCGGCAGCATTGACCTGCTCTTCCGGCGCCAGGTAGCGCCAGCGCGACAGCGGCGTGACCGCGATGCCATCCTGGACCTGCTGCGCGCCAGCGTGCACCGGGCCCAGGCCTGCGCCGGCGAGCGCGAGGACCACCACGCCATGACGCCACGCCGTCATGCCCGGTGCCCCTTTTTACGCAGGCGGAAGACCGCCAGGCTGCCGCGCAGGTTGGGCAGGAAGCTGACCGGCTTGCCGTCGGCCAGCGCCACCCGCTCGAGTACTTCGAGCCCGCATTCAGCGGCCAGTTCTTCGAAATCGTAGATGGTGGCGCAGCGGACGTTGGGCGTGTCGTACCACTGGTATGGCAGCAGTTTCGACACCGGCATGCGCCCGCGCGCCAGCGCCACGCGGTGCGGCCAGTACGCAAAATTCGGGAACGACACGATCGCCTCGGTACCGACGCGGACGATATCGCGCAGCAGCGCTTCGACGTGCTGCATCATCTGCAGCGAGGACAGGCACAGTACCGTGTCGAACGAGTTATCGCCAAACAGCCCCAGGCCCTTTTCCATATCGTGCTGCAGCACGTTGATGCCGCGCTGGGTACTTTCCAGCAGCTTGTCGTCGGCGATCTCGATGCCGTAGCCCGAACAGGCCTTGTCGGCCTGCAGGTGGCGCAGCATGACACCGTCGCCGCAACCGACGTCGAGCACGTGAGCACCCTTCGGCACCCAGTGCGCGATGAACGCGAGGTCGGGGCGCAATGCGCTCAGCTCTTCAAAATTCATGCGGCCTCCGTTTCAAGCCAGATGCGGTCATAGTAGGCCCGTATCACCTTCATGTAGCGGGCGTCTTCGAGCAAAAACGCATCGTGGCCGTGCGGCGCATCGATTTCCGCGTACGTCACGCGGCGCCGGTTCGAGACCAGCGCTTCGACGATCTCGCGGCTCCGCTCAGGCGAAAAGCGCCAGTCGGTGGTGAACGACACCAGCATGAACTGGGCTCGCGTCGACGCCAGCGCTTTCGTCAGGTCGCCCTGGAAAGCGCGCGCCGGGTCGAAGTAATCGAGCGCCTTGGTGATCAGGAGATACGTGTTGGCGTCGAAGTATTCGGAAAACTTGTCGCCCTGGTAGCGCAGGTACGATTCAATCTCGAAATCGACGCCGAAGTCGAACTGGTAATCGTTGTTCTCGGCGGCGTTGCGCAGCTTGCGGCCGAATTTTTCGGCCATGTCGTCGTTCGACAGGTACGTGATGTGGCCCACCATGCGCGCCACCTTCAGGCCGTTCTTCGGCACCACGCCGTGCTCGTAGAAATCGCCGCCGTGGTAATCGGGATCGGTGAGGATGGCCTGGCGCGCGACGTCGTTGAAGGCGATGTTCTGCGCCGACAGCTTGGGCGTCGAGGCGATCACCATGCAGTGGCGCAGGCGGTCAGGGAACATGATGCTCCAGGCAAGCGCCTGCATGCCGCCCAGCGAGCCGCCCATCACGGCGGCAAACTGGGCGATGCCGAGGCGGTCGGCCAGGCGCGCCTGTGCGGCCACCCAGTCTTCCACCGTCACCAGCGGGAAGGCGGCGCCGTACGGCTTGCCGGTGGCGGGATTGTCGTGCATCGGACCGGTGGAGCCGAAGCAGGAGCCCAGGTTGTTAACGCCGATGACGAAGAAGCGGTTGGTATCGAGCGACTTGCCCGGCCCGACCATATTGTCCCACCAGCCTGCGCTTTTCGGGTCGCCGTCATACGTGCCGGCCACGTGGTGCGAGGCGTTCAGGGCGTGGCAGACCAGCACCGCGTTCGAGCGCGCGGCGTTCAGGGTGCCGTAGGTCTCGTACATCAAGGTGTAGTCGGCCAGCTGGGCGCCGCTTTGCAGGCGCAGCGGCTCGGCGAAGTGCATCGCCTGCGGTGTGACGTTTCCGGTTGATCCCATGTAACTCGTTCAAAGAGGGTGCTGTAAAAATGAGGGGAGCATGGCGCATCGCGCCATGCAACAAGCGTTCAGGCGGACTGCAGCTGCTCCACCGCCAGCGCGATCGCATCCGGTTCCATCGCACGCAGGATCTTGCGCGTGCGGGGCCCCAGGACGGTCAGGTCGCTGTTCAGGATTTCCTGTTTCACGGCCAGCAGCTGGGCCGGATGCATCGAGAATTCGCGCAGGCCCATGCCCAGCAGCAGGCGCGTGAGCTTGACGTCGCCCGCCATCTCGCCGCACACGGCGACGTCGATGCCGGCTTTGCGGCCCGCTTCGATGGTCATCCAGATCAGCTGCAGCACGGCCGGATGCAGCGGGTTGTACAGGTGCGCCACTTCGTAGTCGACGCGGTCGATCGCCAGCGTGTACTGGATCAGGTCGTTGGTACCGATCGACAGGAAATCCATGCGCTTGACGAACATCGGCAGCGCCAGCGCGGCAGCCGGGATTTCGATCATCGCGCCGACCTCGATGGTTTCGTCGAACTTGATGCGCGCGGCGCGCAGCTCGGCCTTGGCTTGCGCGATCATGTTGAGCGACTGGTCGATCTCGAAAGCGTGCGACAGCATCGGGATCAGGATGCGCACCTTGCCGAACGCGGAGGCGCGCAGGATCGCGCGCAACTGCGTCAGGAACAGCTGCGGCTCGGCCAGGCAGTAGCGGATGGCGCGCAGGCCGAGGGCCGGATTGAGCGCCGTGTGCTCGGTCGGGTCGAGCGGCTTGTCGGCGCCGATGTCGAGCGTGCGGATGGTGACCGGACGGCCCTTCATGCTCACCACGGCGCGGCGGTACTGCTCGAACTGTTCGTCCTCTGACGGCACCTGGTGCGCCTGGCCGCCGCGGCCCATGAACAGGAATTCGGAACGGAACAGGCCGACGCCGGTGGCGCCATTGTCCAGCGCACCGGGGCAGTCGTCGGGCAGCTCGATATTCGCATGCAGCGCCACGGCCACGCCATCGAGCGTGACGGCCGGCGTCTTCTTGAGCTTTTGCAGACGCTTGCGGGCTTTTTGCAGCATCACCTGGCGCAGCCGGTACTGTTCCAGCACCAGCTGGCTGGGGTTGGCGATCACCACGCCGGCATCGCCGTCGATGATGACCCAGTCGTCCTGCTCGATCAGGCGCGACGCCTGCGACATGCCGACCGCCGCCGGAATATCCAGGCTGCGCGCCACGATGGCCGTGTGCGAGTTCTGGCCGCCGACATCGGTGACGAAACCGATGAAGGAGCGGTCGCGGAACTGCAGCATGTCGGCCGGCGAGATGTCGTGCGCGACGACGATCATCTGCGGCTGGAAGCCGTCGACATCGACCGTCACCGGCGCCACCGTCAGCTCGGTCCCCATCAATACCTTGAGCACGCGCTCGGCGACCTGCTGGATATCCTGCTTGCGCTCGCGCAGGTAGGCGTCCTCGATCTCGTCGAACTGGGCCGACAGTTCATCGATCTGCGTCACCAGCGCCCACTCGGCGTTGTAGTGGCGCGAGCGGATGATGTCGAGCGGCGCTTCCGAAATCATCGGGTCCGACAGGATCAGGACGTGGACATCGATGAACGCGCCCAACTCGGTGGGCGCCTCGCGCGGCAATTCCTTCCACAGCGCCTGCAAGCCGCGGTGCACTTCGGCGAAGGCTTCCTGCAGGCGCTGCACTTCCGCTTCAAGCCGCTCTTCCGGCACCAGGTAGTGCTTGACGTCGAGCGCTGCAGGCGTGAGCAGGTGCGCGCGGCCGATCGAAATGCCGCGCGAAACCGGTATGCCGTGAAGCGTGAACGATGCCATCGAAGGTCCCGGGGAGAAGCGGTTGATGCTGGGGCTCGGGCTGGCGCTGGAGCTGGACGGCGCCGGCATTACTCGCCTTCGCCGAATTTGTCGTTGACGAGGGCGGTGAGCGCGGCAACGCAGGCTTCCTCGTCGGGGCCTTCCGCCTGCAGCGTGACTTTGGCGCCCTTGCCGGCCGCGAGCATCATGACGCCCATGATCGACTTGGCATTGATGCGGCGCGCGTTGCGGGTCAGCCAGACCTCGCTCTTGTACTTGGCGGCCAGCTGGGTGAATTTGGCGGAGGCGCGTGCATGCAGGCCCAGCTTGTTGATAATTTCAAGTTCTTGCTGAATCATTTATTTTTTATCCCGCTCGTCAGTCGCTCGTCAGAACTTCAATCGTTGTACGTCAATCCCTCAGCTCTGCCCCTGGCCGAGCTTGATTCTATTATCGACCCGCACCGCGCCATTGTGGGCGCCCGCCAGCGCCATTTCCACCACCACGTCGAGCGTGTCGCGCCGGTAGGTGATGGCGCGCAGCAGCATCGGCAGGCTGATGCCTGCGATCACTTCGACATGGCCGGGCAGCGACAGCGAATTGCAGCAATTCGATGGCGTGCCACCCTTGATGTCGGTAATGACCAGCACGCCGTCGCCATCGTCCAGGCGCGCGATCGCGGCGTTGGCCAGCTTGTTGACGCTGGCCGTGTCCTGGTCCGCCGTCACGTCGATGGCTTCGAAATGCTCGGTCGGCCCGCGAAACACGTGGGCGACTGCCGCAATGAACGCCTGGCCCAGCGGTGCATGGGTCATCAGCAAGATACCGACCATGATTAGTTTCCTGTGCCCGTGCGCGTGATCTGCTGCTCGACGGCATCGATGAACATGGCCGGGACGTCGAATCCGGTCTGGTCGGTGATCTCCTGGAAGCACGTCGGGCTGGTCACGTTGACTTCGGTGAGGCAGGTACCGATGACGTCCAATCCTACCAGCAACAGACCGCGTGCGGCCAGCTGCGGGCCGAGGTCTTCGGCAATTTCACGGTCGCGCTCGGTCAGCGGCTGGGCCACGCCGACGCCGCCTGCGGCCAGGTTGCCGCGCACTTCCCCGCCCTGCGGAATGCGCGCCAGGGCGAAGGGCACCGGCTTGCCGTTGATCAGCAGGATGCGCTTGTCGCCCTTGACGATTTCCGGGATGTATTTTTGAGCCATGATGGTGCGGGTGTCGAGCGCGGTCAGCGACTCGATCACGGCGCCCAGGTTCATGCCGTCTTCGCGCACGCGGAAGATGCCGGCGCCGCCCATGCCGTCGAGCGGCTTGAAGATCACGTCGCCGTGCTCCGCGTGGAAGGCGCGCAGGCGCGTGCTGTTCGACGACACCAGCGTGGGCGACGTGTATTTGCTGAACTGGGCGATCGACAGTTTCTCGTTGTGGTCGCGGATGGCCGAGGGTTTGTTGAACACGCGTGCGCCCTGGCGTTCGGCCAGTTCCAGCAGATAGGTGCCGTAGATATATTCCATATCGAAGGGCGGGTCCTTGCGCTGGATGACGGCATCGAAATCGGCCAGGCTGTGCAGCTCCGACGGCGCGGCGCGGTACCAGTCGCCGGCATCGCCCGTGAGTGTGATTTCAGCAACTTCGGCGCGCACGTGCCCGTTCTCGAGGAACATATGGCGCTGCTCGAATGCAAATATTGCATGCCCGCGCTTCGCCGCTTCGCGCATCATCGCGAAGGTCGAGTCCTTGTAGGTTTTGAAGCCGGACAGCGGATCGGCAAGGAAGGCAATTTTCATGGACGGTTCCAGAATGGGGAATGCCTGATTTTAGCCGGAAACGGGGATTGACGCCGAGGGGGGATGGATGAGCTGGTCACCGTCCTTCGAACGTCATACCGGCGCAGGCCGGTACCCATGCTGTGCTTGCAGCACCTTGCCATCCATTGAGCCTGAGCCCCCGGCTTTCGCCGGCGTGACGATTCAGACGTTAGCGATATCGATACTACGGTGGTGATACGCGCACCGACTCACTCAATGAATCAATACGAATCAATACACCTCCGGATTCGGATCCGTCCGCTCCATCTCAAGGCTTGCCGCAAGCAACGCCAGCCTGGCCACGACGCCATACACATAAAACCGGTTCGGCGCCGCCGTCCCCGGCTTGGCCTTCAGGTCCGGCACTGCGTGCTGCTGCGCAAACGCCAGCGGCACGTGTTCCGATCCCGGTGCGTTCAGGTTCTGGTCGATGCCCTTCTCAGCGTGCACGCGGTAAAACCCGCCCACGACGTAGCGATCGATCATGTACACCACCGGCTCCGCCACCGCATCGTTGACCGTTTCGACGGTCGGCACACCTTCCTGGATGATGACGTCATGCACGGCCACGCCGTCCTTCATGACGGCCAGTTTCTCGCGCTGCTTCGGGCTCAGGTCCTTCAGCTCGTTCGCATCGCGGATGGTGAGGATGCCGCGGCCATTGGTACCGGCGTCCGGTTTGACGATGACGAAGGGTTTCATCTCCTTCATCCCGTATTCCTTGTACTTCTTCTTGATCTTCGCCAGCAGCATGGTGACGTTGTCGGACAGGCACTCGAGACCGTTTTCGGCGTCAAAATCGACTTCTCCGCAACGTGCATGCAGCGGGTTGACCATCCACGGGTCAACGTCGATCAACTTGCCGAATTTCTTCGCCACCTCGTCGTAGGCATCGAAGTGGTTGCTCTTGCGCCGCAGCGCCCAGCCGGCGTGCACCGGCGGCAGCAGCGACTGCTCGTGGATATTGTCCAGGATCGCCGGAATGCCGCTCGACAGGTCGTTGTTCAGCAAAATGGTGCACGGGTCGAAATCGGCCAGGCCCAGGCGGCGGCCGTTGGCCGAGCGCACCAGCGGTTCCACCACCAGCATATTTCCATCAGGCAGCGCCAGCGGCGTCGGCTGGGTAATGTCCGGCGACAGCGAGCCCAGGCGGACGTGCAGGCCGGTCTGGCGGAAAATCTGCATCAGGCGCGACACGTGCGCCAGGTAATGCGGATTCGGATGGTTCATTTCCGGAATCAAGAGCAGGTTGCGTGCATCCGGGCAATATTTATCGATCGCAGCCATGGCCGCCTGCACCGACAGCGGCAGCATTTCGGTTGCCAGGTTATTGAAACTGCCAGGAAACAGATTCGTGTCGACCGGCGCCAGCTTGTAGCCGGCGTTGCGCAAGTCGACAGAACAATAGAAAGGTGGCGTGTGTTCTTGCCAAGACATGCGGAACCAGCGCTCGATCGCCGGGGTGGCTTCGAGAATCTTCTTTTCCAGATCAAGCAGCGGACCGCTCTGCGCGGTGACGAGGTGGGGAACCATGTGATGTCCTTAAAGCTTCCTGGATGACGTTAGCATCACCATTTCAGGGCAATATCATCTATTTAAACCCCTTATGCGTTCTTTATATATCGTAAGCAAGAAAAAAGGCGCCCCGCAGGGCGCCTTCGTTTTCAGAAGTACAACAATCAAGCGTGGTAAGCCGATTCGCCGTGGCTCGTCACGTCCAGGCCTTCGCGCTCTTCTTCTTCCGGAACCCGCAGGCCGATGACGATATCGACCAGTTTATAGGCGATCACGGAAATCACCGCCGACCAGATGATCGTGGTGCCGATGGCCTGCGCCTGGATCCAGACCTGGCCGCCGATCGAATACGGGTCGGTGGACATTTTATTGGTGATATTGTCGAAAATGCCCTGGCCGCCCAGCGATGGCGCGGCAAACACGCCGGTCAGCAGCGCACCCAGGATACCGCCCACGCCGTGGACGCCGAACACGTCGAGCGAATCGTCGGCGCCCAACATGCGTTTCAGGCCATTCACGCCCCACAGGCAGACGATGCCCGCCAGCAAACCGATAACCAGCGCACCCATCGGGC